>Ga0123354_10007054_pt1 | contig 16811 bp, 5 predicted proteins | sample TergutLab28metaG_2_FD_97872 | JGI IMG/M metagenome (GOLD analysis project Ga0123354, IMG submission 97872) | Labiotermes labralis P4 segment gut microbial communities from Petit-Saut dam, French Guiana - Lab288 P4 | ecosystem: Host-associated > Arthropoda: Insects > Digestive system > Gut ...
AGACACTTGATCAGTGCCGAGTTCCCATCAAATTTACGAGATTCGTATTTAATGTCAATGTATAAACAAAAATTTCCCAACCCCAACAACGGACAGGGGAAATTTCTTCCATAATTTCAGTAATTTTATTCCTAGTTTTACACTTCTATTATTCGACGCTGGATAAACAAATATACAAATTAAGTCAAAATCAATAAATAGATTAGAAGCAAATTTAAGGTAATATAATTAACAACAATCACGATATTTGTGCTGCATTTCATAATCAGATGAGTCCTTAGTTGTAGGAATTTCTTAGAAAAAAAATTATTTTCAGTTACGACCATACAAAATTACTTTTATTTTACCCATAACCCTCAAAAAGTGTACTATAGTTAACCCACTGCCTTGTGATATCTTCTCGCACCTATGGAACACATACTTACCTTGAAAATTAAGTTATTTTTCGATATTCGTCCACGAGTTAAAAAAAAACATTGTTCGTTTTGCTTTCCTGGGACGTTACTATTCTCTTTGCGCGAATGCACCTCACGAAGACACCTTTTAATACTTGTTTGTTAATATTAATTTAAAACATTATCTTTTCGCGCCATAAAAGAATATAAGAGGAGTAGAAGTAGAGTTCAATTCACTTTTAACCTAGGGGCTAGATAAGTTGGATGGCTGACTTCAGCCCCCTGTCGCTTTCCATACGGGAACGTGTCCCTGTAAATCTTGAATAGGGAGCTGCGTGGGCCCCACATAAGGGCTGCACGTTATGGAGAAAAGAAAAAACAACTTGCTCCCACAGCGCTTCAAAACCCTGGCCTTCCAAAGCGTACCCTAGTCTATGTACCAATTAAACTATTCCATCTCCCTTTAGTCGTTGGTACCAGAACAGAACATCTAACCGTCTGTTTCTCGATAAAGTCTCCTCGGGTAAGCAGCCTGGTCAGACGAATTATAAAATCCACGATTCGGAGGCCAACTCCAACTCCATCATCAGGGTGACGTGAAATGACTCTGCGCTCAACGTCTCTCGCTTATACTCGTATGCCCACACAAATGAATAGCTCATAGTTGGAGGCGAGCCAATGGGAGTTAGTGGGAGGAGTCTGAAGATTACTGTACCTAGCCTCTCTATTTCTGCCAAAGGTTTATAATTTTTTTTAGCCCTGGGTTATTTTTTCGCTAATATGGAGTGTAGTATTACATCACAGGCATGCCGCACACAGAACGCAGATATACCTTACCCTTATATTCAGAACTTGCCTCCGTAATGACCCTCGAAACAAAACACTACGGTAATTTGGTTCCACATAATGGAAATATTGCATGTCTGGAGGAGTCACACTTGTACTGTCGAGTCTTAATTCCAAACAGTGTAGAAGTAACATCTGTTCAAAACTTGGAAAATCCATTCAAATGAATTGCAAGTATTTAAGCAGTTCATTATATTCAGAAGCGTTGCCTAAAATTCCACAAACTTTTAATTGCCTGTTAATAATTTGTATATCATTAACAATAATTATCTTGAAATCTACGTGCTACACAGATTGCAGTAATCAGAGGAAGAAAGAAGAGATTAACAAAGTATGTAAAACATATGTGGTAGAACAGCTTTGCACGCTTTTGGTCGGAATATTTGAAGAAAATGGACAGCTTGGAGGACGAAGTTGTGGGTGGGAAAGGAATATGATGGGGTAGTGTGTACTGGATTAACCTTTTGGCGCCGGAATTATTTTTTTAATTTTAGCACACCTGTATATAAAATGTGAATAATACAAGAACCAAAGACGTTAGAATTATGAAACAAACTGCATTTTGAAGAGAAAAAAAGAAGACTATACACCATGTTTAAAATACTCAGTACCTATATTTGTTGAATAAATATATAAAATGCAACCTTAGAGGTTAGCGGTGCGGTACGACACTATAGTTGACATTAGGCGTCAAAAGGTTAATATGTTTCAGGACAGGGAAGAATGGCAGTATATTACGAATACGGAGACAAACGTTTGGGTTTTGCAATGTTTTGTGCTTTCTCCCTGGTCAAATTGAATTCTTCGTTCTTCTTGGACGAGGCACCGCGCCAAACCTTTCGAAATAGCATGGCGGTCTCCTATTCAAGACCTTAAAATTCCAATGAAGATTCAGTTCTTGAAGATGAAACTATCGTGCTTTCTCAGAACGTCTCCCAGAAGAACGAAGTCATTGGCTACTCCGCTGTGAAGACACGAGAAAGTAGGCATGTTTGTTTACAACGTAACATTGCGGCACGTTTGGGTAACCGTGCTGCAATGGAAAGTCAACAATGCGTGTATTTTTTAGATATATGTACGAGGAAAGTATGTCGCCGGCAACAATAAAAAGTAACAGGTTTTCATGTAAAATTGTCGGATATTTTGTCCGATTTTAACCGAATATTAAATTTCTCGATAGATTTTCATGTTCCAAAATAGAGTGGGAACAGCGATGCCGAAGACGGACGGATAGACAGAGGGTCGTGGCGAAGCTAACAGGTCTTCTTAGCAATAACATAGACGCGCCAAATACGACCCTTACTTATTTAGGTTGGTGGTGAATGCCGGAAATTGTGATACAGCATACTGGTGGACACGATAAGTCATGCAGATACGCAAGAAGATAATAACACAAATTACCCACAAATCATCGGATTTCTTAACACTACGTTTTCTGTGGTGTTGAGTGCGTCGTGAAGTAAACTTCAAGTAACACAAAATAAAAGTAGGAAAGAGTCTTAAATCTTGATAAAATTATATATAGTTTAAATTACCGGGGTGCTAATAAGTCCTTAGGCCAAACAGAAAGGAAACAAGCTCGGAAGCATGTCATGGACGCGCGCGATTTCAACAACATCGTGACGCGAGCTGTCATCAATTTTTTTTCTTGCAAGGCAAGGCGCAGAAGGAAATTCACGCCATTCTGACAGAAACATTAGCTTGTTTCCTTCCTGGTCGGGCTAAGGACTTTTCAGCACCCCTGTAAACGAGGATTTCAGTAATTTGTAATTGATTCTTCAAATTCCGCTAGTTGTAGCATAAGCCCACACATACATTAGGTTCACCCTAATGATACTAGTAAATGGCCCTACACAATAAGCTTAATGCATCCCACTAGCTGCTATACAACTAATTAGAAAACGTAACTTTACTGTTGTTAATGTGCGTACAAATTACACCATAGTTTCTTCCCTACTTTCCAAAAAACAATTACGTAAGGAATGCCTCTAGCTTCCATATCTCATATTGCACAACGAGCTTAAAATGTGCAATAGGCCTGACGCTAAAGTAGGGTTATATGGCACAGAATTTGAATTTCTTTTTCAGTGACAACTCTTCCGAGCGAATTTGTAATACGCTAGATGACACCAGGTTTAACCTTTCTTCTGTTATGACGTTAATGTCTCTGTGTTATGGTCTACATCCACTCGTTATGTCTGTGCCTGTCGAAAAGCTTATTTGATATCTTATTCCTAAGAAGGCAAGGACTTTAATTAGTGAAACAAAAAATGTAAGAAAAAGCGAAATAGGAGGGCTATATTGATTGGTTCTTCGGTCTTCGGTTAATAATAAATAGGGCGAAAATTTAAGGAAGATATAAGAAACCATGCACAAATTAAGTATGGTTATCTCAAGCAGTATGCTAAGTTCGAATAAATCATTTTGCGGACATACAGCGCCCTCAATTTGCCGCTACAAAAACATGATTGGTATAAATAGGAGTATCGAGAGCGTCTTAGTATCAAATTTATTTCAAGCATTGCGAATTATTTAAACATATTTATACATAGAGGGTGTACCAGAAGGAATCTTTTATGATTCAGAAGAGCGTTCCCTAAGATAAATGTGATGGATATAGTCAAATGTTTCCATATCAATATTTGAAGCGTTGCGTAGGTAACGATGAAGTAAATGTTAAAGAATGAGAGTACTTATACATTTATAGATTACGAAATGCATAACAAAAGAAAAAGAAATATTTATTTTCTGTAATGTTGACAGCTGTACTTAGCATCTACTTAACATTTCAGTGACATAAAGATTTAAAGCTACAAAATCTCGTACTAGTTTCAAAAGCAAAAAATCTTCGTTAGGTTTCCTTAAGTTGCCTGCGAACGGCTTGGCTTGGCCATCAGCTCAAGAACAGGTCTAGGAATTGTACGGATAATACAGCATATTAAACAGATACAATACGTCGAACCGCAAGAAGACCACATATTCTCTCGCCATTCTCACCATAAAGGTTAAAATACGGACACACGTTATGTTATATTGATGCAAAAACCTCCAACATTATTGAAGATTCCTCCAGGTAAACCCTATACATATATATATATATATATATATATACACGAGCACACATACATATAAATGTATATATGTATGTATGTATGTATGTATGTATGTGTGTGTGTGTGTGTATGTACATATATATATATGGGGTCGGGATAGAGCAGTCGGTATAACGACTCGCTACGGGCTGGACGGTAAGGGGACAGAATCCCGGTGGGGGCAAGTTTTTCGGCACCCGTCCAGACCGCCCCTGGGGCCCACCCAACCTCCCATACCGGGTACCGGGCCTTTCCCTGGGGTAAAGTGACTGGTGTCTGGCGTTTACCACCCACCCCATTTAGCGCCGAGGTTAAAAAAAGAGTAGAAAAATACCTCTACTCCTCGTTTGGGCTTTCGTAGCCTGTTCTATGGTGAACATTACTTTTATCTTCATATATATATATATATTTATATATTTTTTTATATATATATATATAAATGAGTCCCTCTCTCCAAGGCATGACACCTTCTCAGGTTGCGGTTGGAGGAACGGCCTCCAATATGGAGGGTAGCTGCGAATATATTGAATAAGCAGTCACGGACAGCTGAAAAGGGGCGGTCCTCCAGTTTGATAGTTGGGCGAGGTGCTAATAACTCATCACCCTAAGAGCTGGCTTTGTTACGAAACGCATGCATGTTTCTGGGGCCTGGACTGATACTTTGGTACGATCTAAGCAATGGAAACGGTACATGAGATTTGGTGCACGGAAGATAAGGAGCCTGTATAGGGCAGGCTCGCATACAACAGTAGGCAGGGAATTAGCAAGGTATAAATTAGATTTGTTGGATGTGCAGGAGGTTATGTGGGACAAAGTAGCCACTGAAAGAGCAGGGGATTATAATTCCATCTATGAATAAGAAACGAGAATCATAAGTTGGGAACATTTTTTTGTACACCACAGAACAGTATCAGCAGTTAAGAGAGTAGAATTTCTTGGTGCCATGATGCCATATATAGTTCTGTGAGGTCGCTGGTGTAATGGCATTGTTTTGAACATGCTTGCACCAATTGAGGACAAAAGTGATGATACAAAAGATAGTTTAGGTGAGGAATTGCAGCAGGTTTTCGATCATTTCCTTACATACCGTACGAAATTTTGTTTGGATATTTTAATACAAAATTTGGGAAAGAGGATACTTTCAAACTGACAATTTGGAATGACAGTCTCCATCAGGATAATAATGATAATGGTGTTGGAATAGTAAACTTTGCCATATCAAAAATCTCTTTGTTAACAGCGCGACGTTCCTGCACCGAATCATTCATAAAAACACTTGCACCTCTCCTACTGGGAAGACTCACATCCAGACTGATCACATATTGATTGATAGAAGGTGACATTCGAGTATAATCAATTTAAGATCTGTCAGGGGAGCTTACTGTAATATCGATCATTATCATGGTCGCTCACATTAAGGGAGGAACGTAGGTTGAAAGTGTGTTAGAAAATGGTGCTGTGGAGAACATTTTGGCCTGACGGAGACGAAATAAAAGGGGAATGGAGAAAATTACGTGGTAAAGAGCTTAATGATCTGAACACCTCACAAAATATTATTCGGACGATGAAATCAAGAGAAATGAGATGGAACAGGCGTGTAGCAGCTACGAGGAGAGGAGACGTGTATACAGGGTTTTTTGGGGGGAAACCTGAGGGAAAAAGGTCACTTGGAGGACCCAGACGTAGAAGGGAGGATAACACTAAAACAGATCTTCAGAAAATGGGCATGGACTGAATTGATCCGGCTCAGGATAGGGATAAGTAGCGGGCTATTGCAACTAAGTAATGAACCTTCGGGTTCCGTAAAATTCGAGGAATTTTTTGACAAACTGAATACACGTAGCTTCTCAGTAAGGACTATGCTGCATGGAGTAATTAAGTAAGTAAGTAAGTAAGCAATAAGTAAGTATATCCTGTGGAAGGATAACTTTGTTGTTTGACGTTATGGGACAAATTTCTCTGTCTTATTTAAAGTCTAAAGCAATCCGCGTCTTTTAATAATCAATCACAAGCTCGGAAATAATTGATCATCCTCTTGAAAGGTCAGTTCCTCGCCCTGCCTATACAGGTTAGACAATCCATTCTTTCACATCCGTAACAAAGATTTTGTTATTAATCGACTGTAATACTCAGTTCTGCGTATTAACAAAATAGTGCAGTATGTCGTAATACGTCACAAAAACTTCAATACAAGGGAGCTGTTAAAATGAAATTTTACAGTGTCCTTATAGACTTTAATACACTTTAAAAAGTAAGTGGTCATGTTTGCAAGAAATTAATAGGCAGATGATTAATTATGTAGGTTACTGCAGCGAGGTTTTTGTGTGCTGCTGCACAGTAACCATCACTTTACCTTGTAAGTGGCGAGATCTTCCACAACGCAAGCTAGAGTTGCATCCCTTGCGACAGGGATCGTCACGTTGTTGATCGGCTGCCCGAACTTGGGAACATCTGAAACAAACAAAAGAAACATGCAGTTTCAACTCTGTTAGACAGAATAGAAAATCGTGTTTCTTTCTAGTTCAATTCAGCTATCGGAAAATGAAAGTCATATAGTTTCCTGATCACGTCTCCTTTCAGAGTTCTATTTTCGCTGCTCTGCCATATTGTATGTAAATATTTCTGTCGTGCTTTTCATGTTACTTTCTTTCATTTTCAGCCACGTATCTAATCTCACGCGTCCCTCAGGAGCACAACAGAAATGATTTCAGTTACAGTTAGATCAGATAGGAACTCTTCAGACTGTACACGCCCCGCTTCGGAAGACAAACCACACGGTGTATCGAATTTCAGCGTAACATGACGGCAACCCCAATAGCGCGAGTAGATCTGTTGATATCGGTGACCACAATACTTTTTATGACGCTTTACCTCATGTGAACTTCAGTACACGTTCTCCGATTCTGTTAGTTACATATGCAAAAATGTAAATTGTAACGAAAAAGGGGTATTTATGGATTCATCAATGCATTCTGCAAATATATGTGTTATTACACACTTTCAGGATAGAATTAATATCGAATTGATGAAAAAATATAATTTATAATCTGCATTATTCGATAAAAAATATTAGGACAAGAAATTCAGAATAATAACACTGGGGCAATATATTAAGAGCAAATCATAATTCAAAAATACATACAAAACTTTAGGCTGAGAGTTTGATGCGCAAATAACATTCTGAAGACTAAGGTCCAGATGAATTACATTACAAAGCCTCTTAACGAGTAGTTCATGAAGGGAGTAGACGATGGATCACGTCAGGACGAGTAGCAGTCTCTTGAAAATTCGGATTTAAAAGCAGGCGAGAAATTTTTTGACCGAGTAACTGATGAGGACTTCTCAAGGTGGACTGTGCTCTGTGGAGTTTAGAAACGTCGGAGAACACTGGTATTGGGGTCTAAGGTACATAACAAAAGGTTAAAGCATATCTTAAATAAATATGATTCCCAAGTAGTCCAAACACAAACGACTATAATATAATTCTGCGGTGGATTATACGATGTACTTACACATATAATACACTTTAGTTTCGACGCTCATTTATGCTGCCTGTAAGAACCCAGAGATGCTGTTGTGTCAGGCATTGATTCTTGTGTCAGTAAAGGAACATAAAAACAGGGACTCACCATCCTCCAAATAGAGACAAAGTTTTCATATCTGATAGTCAAAAGAGAAGAAGAGAAACATAAACTCACTTTTTCACGTAATATATATGTAGATAATTCTCACTTCATTAAAATACCTAATTGCAAATTTTAAGAGGAAAGTGTATGTTTACAGTCATAACACTTGAAACTATGAAACAAAGCAGAGGCTTACGTACACCTGCACTAAAGAGTAATTCAGTTTCACTAATTGATTGAAAGGAAGATTCTGCTTGCACAAGATATTTATGGTCATATAAATTCAGTAGCCTATTAAGCCTATTCATATGGGAGCTCATGAAAGTACGATGTACTCGTACGCCTTAACCAAAACGATTCATCGGATAACGACCTGGTTAATAACTTATTTATCCATTACCTACAGTAAAGATATTTTGTCAAATTCTAATCTCAAGAAGAAAGATTAATTTAAAGTTATGTACACTTCCCACGTTCAGGGTTGATTACTGTTGCTGTTTTTTACAACTCCCTTTCTTCAGTCTCAATTTTTTTAATGCCAGCAACACTGTCTAGACAGCAGTGAGTCCTGCTCAGCTGCAATATAGACAAAATATTATTCCTATTTCATTTTCCAGTAACACATCTATTATTTATGTAGCAATTTATATTGCATTTCGTTTCATAAAAAATACTTACTTACTTATTCCACGGTGCAGAGTCCCTCTTGAGAAGCTAACTGGTTTGCAGCTAGTCAAGAAATTCCCCATATTTCACGGAACCCGAAGGTTCATTACCGCACTCACAAGCGTTCGCCATCTGTCTCTAACCTGGGCCAGCCCAACCCAGTCCATATACATGCATCCCACATCCTGGAGATCCATCCTAATATTATTCACCCATCTACGCCTACGTCTCCCCAGTGGTCTCCTTCATTCCGGTTTCCCCAGCAAGACCCTATACACCCCCCTCTCCTCACCCATACGCGCCATATGCCCAGTCCAAATTACGAATCTCAAAAATAATAATTAAAGCAAAGCACATTCCGGAATTTTAAAATTTGTCTTTTCATTTTGATTTATAATTTCTTAAAACATGATAGTGAGTATAAAATCTAAATCACTAAGCCCGATCACTTTTTACTATCGTAAAATTTTAAGTCTGATAACTGTTGGTACATTTTAACAGTTCTAGCGCGAAATGCGTAAGAAATTCTGTTATTTTTCCCCTTTGCAGTGCTTATTAATGTTTTATTGGAAACATTCTTTATGGATGGACAGATAATTTTTCCTATTTTTTATAGAGTTGTGTCAAGAAAAGCAGACTGAAAACTAAACTGACGTGCCTTGAAATTAGATCTTCAATGACCTCGAATCAGAAAACAAAGGCGAATTTAATCATCTCCACGTGAAGTCTCTCTACCAGAGTGGAACTGTAATGGAAGTTGGGGGTTGTATGATCTATGATTTATAATGCTTTATCAGTGTTCATAGCAGAAAGAAGGAAAAATAGCGAGTAAGCACGGGGTCGTGCATGCGGCACAGGGTTAAGGTGCCGAAGTGATTCATTGGATTGCGTGCTCCAAGTCCATCTCCTCCGTTTGCTTGCAAGGTGTTGGTTATATCGAATACTGGATCACTAAAAAGATTAATAGTGTACTCACAAGAGGTGGGTTTTCTATACCTGGTTCATTGTGTGCCCTCAAAACTCCTTTTCTTGACTTGACTCGATCAATCTAGCGCGCAGCACGAGCCGTAGAATCTTACAGCAGGGGCACTTCGTTTCTTCTCCGTCGTGATTGATTTTACAAATACAGCGCCCTTGTGCTGACTGCATTTCAGGTGTGACGAATATTGGGACTTTAAATAATAAGCACTAACCGAACACACCTTTAAATCAAGAGATTTTCTCACAAATCTCAACAAGCTGCTAATAAAACAGCCTTCGGTGACTAGAGATCCCTAAAATTAGGCTAAGGTGTACCAGTGCCCGCCGATACAGCAATTCAGCATGCCATTGTGGTTGCACTGTAGGGTAAAAAAAAAGGTAAAGTGCACCCTTGTACAGGCAGTGAGGCTCTGTACAGGCCGTACGGCCAATACGGGTAGTAGAGGTATAGCTCTACTCTTTCTTGACCACGGCACTAGAAGGGATGAGGGGTCAGCGTCACGCCCCGGTCGCTCTTTACCCCCGGGAAAGACCTGGTACCCGTTGTACGGGAGGCTGGGTGGGCCTCAGGACCGGTCTGGAAAGGTGCGAAAAATCTCACCCCCACCGGGATACGATCCCCGGACCGTCCAGCCAGTCGCTATACCGACTGAGCTACCGGGCCCACTTGTAATGTAGAAATTGCTGAAAACTGCAGGGTGATGATCGTGGTCTGACGGCATGTATAGGGCTTATGTTGTTTCGGAATGGGTCATTAAGGAATTTGACCTCAGGTATGATCGTTCTGCCAACATTAAAACGTCCGGTTACAGTGTCATATAATTAGGTAGGTAGATGGATTACTGTGTGCTCACTCCAATCATGACTCGGATGGTACATGAAGCGAAACCTGTTTATACGTTGTATACACCGTGCATCATGTTTCAGGTAACTTTTTATCTACCAACAATTAATGCACAATTTTGTAAGCTAATCACTTTTTAACTATAATTCCGAAGCGTTTCGGCGTTTGTCTACGCCATCTTCAGGGATTTCTTGACTGTTTTAATAACACATCAAAATGTCACAAGCAAGTATTAATTCCACGACCACAATTTTCACACAAAGTCCACGCTTTGTAACAACAGTTGAGGTCTCTTCACTGGTGCGTATATACACAGTTGATAAACAGCTCAACTGTTATTATATAGCGTGGACTGTGTAAAAAATTGTGATCTTATAATCAACAAGTGCTTGTGTCATTTTGATATGTAAAATAAACAGTCAAGACCTCCCTGGTTACGGCGTAGACAAACGTTTAAACGCGTCGGGGTAATAGTTTAAAAAGTGATTAGCTTACAAACAGTATGCATTAAGTGTAGGTGAATAAAAAGTGACGTTAAGTGAAGCATAATTCAAGGTGATGTGAATGAAGCATTACTTCCTCTCCGCTATTTGGCGTCGGCAAAACAACAAAGGAAATAAATATGTTATATATTTTGTCTCTTCTGTAGATATAAAACAAGATATAATACAAACACTGAATACAATACGAATTATGAATAATGAAAACACTAACGGAAAAATCCTGTTTTAATTTTATGAGAAACACAAATCTAAATAAAACTGATACTGAAATACAAGTCAGAATCTGTTCCTATTTTCTTGGATGTGGCTAGTCGAACGTCAGAACGGATGCAGTTGGCAGTTGGTCGAACTCAATTTGCTGGCTGAAAACGGAGAAGGGGGAAGTTTATGTTTTTGGAAGAAAAATTTGACGATGTAATTGCTAAGGCAAATATGAGATTAGATCCTACTGCGACAACTACAGAACTTTGGCGGAACTAATTACGGGAGGTTAGATTGTCCTATCGCCTACGTCTGGTTAAGTCTAAACCACGTTCGCTGCCGATAGTTTAGACTGATTCATCTGAAATGACAACAACAGGTCAGACAAGCGCAGTTCTAGTTGTGGGTAGAATCAGGAACTAAAAGAGTAAGTTGAAATCTTTAGTACAGTTTAGAGAAAAGTGCCTTTATGTGCCTGTTGCACCTCAAAGTTATTTCTGCAAAGGAAATTCGATGTTACTGGAAGAAGATTAGAAGCGTTCAGTGCATACAGAGTTTATTCACTTCTCGTGGCCATACGATGAAAAGGAGTAACAGAAATATGACAATATACAGTGTAAAGAAACTCTAGTTAAGCTCTCATTTTTCCATTCTTCATTCATACGTAATACTGCATTCATTCTATTTTACATCTTACGCTATCAAGGCATAACAGAATTCCCTATTTCAAGTTGTGTGTCAGACATATTAATGTATATTGGAAACTGAAGCAACATTGCGAATATATTGCATACTTTTGTAGGTTTTACTTTGTAATTTCTAGGAGTACTCATTAGTAATTATTAATTTCAGACAATATAATAATACCATCAATGACATTAAACACAGAAAGAAATCAATGCATATATGGTTCAGGGATTCCAACATAACCAAATTTTTAAAATACGTACGTCATCTATGGCAAGTGTAAGTAAATGTGTACTTTTAAAACACCAACGGTTCGTTGGTGTTTTAAATAATGTGCGGCAGTTTCAAGGGTCGTTAGGTTTAATAATGTCGTTTTCGATATCACCCGCCTGAAATTTATTTACTACGAATCAAAAAGAGCTCATAAGCATCTTGTAATTTAACATACCAGCTGGCTTCTCCACTTTAAACATATATTGCAGTCTATGTACATTCAACAAATTAATTCTGTTGATACATTTTTCATGCACCTACAAAAGACGATTTTCGGTTTCCATAAGATGCTTACATGAATGTCACAACGTATCTGTTGTAGGTGTATGGTAGAAGTGACAAACGGATTACCTGGAGGAATACTCGTACATACTAAAGCGCCTGTATAAGCTTCATAAATAATCTGAAATGAAATAAAAAATACGAATGCCACCGTAAATCAGCATCATCAATAACGTGTATTCCGTGTTACACAAGCACTTTGGTTAGCACTGAAGAGCGATGGGCATTTAAGTTTTTGCATTAAAGTAACATGTATAAAAACGCAGTCAACACCTTGTTAACCTTTTAAAGCCTACTGGTTACGTGATGCACCAACAGTTTAACATTCAACAACTGTACGCTCTGCCCACACTATATTTGTGCTTTGTATTTATCTGAGAACAAACAGCGACTTGCGCCACTTACATCATAAACTGACTGGTTTTTATAACCGAGATGAAAAGTGTTTACTGCGCGGTACGAACTGGGTCTTTAAATAAAGCGGTCTGCGCTTCGTCTTTAAATTATGTTCGTCAAACATCAGTAGACATTTTGGCAGTTCTTTTCATTCTTATATGGCTATAAATATAAAGCAATAATTTTAGAGCATTACTTTTAAATACCACTTACTTTTTACACAGATACCAGTTCCAAACACATATCAGGCTTATTATCGTTGTTTAATTTTCCTTATTTAGAACTTATTACTCAGGTACTGAGTCCCTACACGTTCAGTCATTTGGATGTAGGACCCAAGGTTTGTGACTGTGTGTGTAGAAACAATAATATAAACAAAAATATATAGGTACATTGTAAAACACTCTAGTTGTTCCTTAGCTATCGACTTCCAAACCTAAGACTCGAAACTTTCAAGCAGCTAGCCTGTTATTCATTTACAGTCTTTAAGCTTATCTCAACCAGCGTTTAACACGTTATAATATACGTCACCATCCATCAATTAAAGACCATAACGATAATAATAAGCACGTGGCGCTACTGTGGAGAATTCGTAAATTTGAAGTTAAAATGTTTTTAATTAAAAAATTTGAACATCCATACCAAGATTGTTAAAAATCCCGTAAAATATTCAAAATTTAAAATCGAAAACATACACACAGTCTTGTAATAATATAAGGCTGTTTATTCCCTTGAAGGAAGCAATGTGAGTTAGATTAAAACCCAAATTTTTACTCTAAAATGTGGTTACTCTGATATAGCGAAACGATTTTTTTCCTTTGGTCTCCCCTTCATTTTTTGTGTAAAACAAATTAGGCCTATATAAAAGCGTACATGGTTCAGCATACACTAATTAGTACAGGTTTTTCTTGGTAACCAAATTTGTTCTCATTCTACGTGACCAAATGCATACTGCAGCAAATCGCTTACACGCAATCCTATTGCACTTAGACTGACAACATAAATAACTACACTTAGAACTGTTTAAAAAGTGTCACTGCTTGTAGCTGTCGCTCTTCTTTCCTTTGCATGGAACGCTTCTTTTTGCTATTCTGAAATTCATCAAGTACGCAGAAAGGCATAATTGACGTGCCTCTCGGCATATTAGATATAACATTACGCGTTGCACTGCGCACAGTGGCACTTCATGCGGAGTGAAGTGTATTTATACTACATGAAATCAAGGAAATGTTAGTTTCTGACACCCACAGCCCCCCCGCATCCTACTGCTGAATTGTCACCCTCCTTCCCTTATAAGGTGCTCGTCTCCAGTATGCTTATTACACTTTGCACTCAGAGTTTATTACGCTCCGTGTCACCAACCGTCAGTTAGTTTGCCCCTTACTAGGCGACATTCATAAAGCCACGATTTGTTTTGCCACGAATACCAGAGACAGAGATAGAGGGGAAGATCATGTGCTAGCGGTTATCTCGTAATGCGCATTTCCACTCCGTCACACTGCCGTGAAGACAAGACGCAAAATTATTACGCTTACAAGTCACCTATGTGGCACAATAAATGCGTCCGCTTTTGTAGGAAGGTAATTAAAAAAAGTGTTGAAATACTGTGCGAGTATCAGTAACTTCCTACAATTACGTTAAATTTAATCCCGTAACACCTATTCGTAATTAATTCTTTAAAGCTAGTTGTTGCTATATGCACCACCAGATTCAATATTCACCGAATCTAATTTTCAACCCGCTGAGTGCAGTTTTGGGTTTTGTATGGTTCTCATAACAACCTTTATTTTCATCTACAGCACTAATTGATTGTTTTTTATAACCGAGATGAGGCGTGTTTGCTGCGCAGAACTAAAGCCAATTCAAGTTAAATTCCGTCTTGAAATTTTAAACAAAGTACTCTCTATTTATCTCAGTATTTAACCAACTTGATGCACAAAATTTGTTTCGCAATAAGTTTTATTTCATGCCTCTACATGTTTCGAGCACATACTGAGATAAATAATCTGAGATGCCAGTCAACAAAACGTCAAAAGCACTCTCTGTTGCCTAAATACTACTACTACTACTACTATGTCCCCTCAGATAGCTAAAGTGTTCCGAATATATAATGTGGGGCACTACGGTACAGGCCGGAAAGTCGTGGTTTCCATTCTCGATGGTGTCACTGGTATTGTTCATTGACATAATCCTTCCGGCCGCACTATGTCCCCGGGGTCGACTCAGCCTCTAACAGCAATGAGTACCAGGAATATTTCCTGGGGATAAAAGCGGCCGGTGAGTAGGGCTGGCAAACTTACCACCTTCATGTGCCGATTGTCTTTAAATCTGGAAGCCTCAACCTCCTGGAACCCTCAGGGCCTGTCCAGGCCTGTACATTGCTTTACCTTTATACATAATACAAAACTAACTGTAAACCGAGCTTCCGTTATTCTGGTCTGTGACGTCACTTTTTAATCGGCTCCCGATATTTGCGTACAAACTTTTGGTCTCATTTTCAATTGCTGTTGCACAGGGAAGCCCTTGGCCTAACAAATCTTCTCCGAAACTAACTTACGTCTTAAATTTGCGCGCGCGCGCGCTTGTGTATGTGTGTGTGTTGGTGTTGGTGTTTGTGTTGATGTTGGTGTTTGTGTGTGAAGTTATTACACTTTCTGTTCTTTAGTTAGAACTCTGGTGTTTGGGCGCCGCAAATTGTTAACATTTATTTTCTGTTAAAGTGTTGTCCATATACAGTATTTACATATAGCTTTCAAAATAACCACAAAAAAGAATGTAAATAATTTTTTTCATCTCTGATAGACAAAAACTCAGTATTTCATGGCCTTTTTTTAAGGGCAGAAGGGTTCAGAAAAATGAAAATGCTTTACGTACGTAATCACTTACGTACAACCCGTATATTATATTTATCTCTATTCTTCCGAAAACCAAGAAGAATGAATACTACAACTAACACAAAGAGCCAACGGTCAATTTGTGTATATTTCTACACGGAAAAGTAATATACAAAATTCTAATGTCACTTTTCTGTAACATTCCTTCCGCCTGTGAAATTAATTTATTTCACACTCGTCACAGTGACCACGCTATGAGCTTGACGATCCGGGCTTCGTATTCCAGCTGAGGCACGAAATTTTCCTGTTCTCTAAAATGACCAGAGAGTCTCTAGACTCCAACTAGACTGCTACTTATTGGAGACCTTTCCCGAGGTGAGAGCTGCTATGGCATGAATTTGACGACTAACCTCGATGTACTGTCAGCATTACTAACAGTTGGAACTACATGCTGACTCTCCAACACACCTTTATGATGTGGAGAGGGCCAAATTTACCTTTACATTTCTTGGGTTTACACTGCACCAGTTTTCCGGTATGTTGCGTAAGTTTGAGCTTATTTTTCTCCGTGCTTGTGTAATTTGAAGTGGAGATCTGACGACTCCGTTTTAGGCACTGAATATCTTAGTGTTGTTTATATTTCAGAACAATAAATATTACAGGCTGTGTATTTAACAAATAAAAGAAGATGTATTATGTTTTTATGTAAACTGCGTCAACATTAGTTTATACGATTTACGCCAGGTAGCATTTTCACAGTGGATGGGCTTCTCCAAAGAAAATCCCTATCTGTGGTAAAAGTCGACACCTATGAGCAATGTGCACATCGTCTTATATATTGTGTTTTTAAGGGAAGTTTGCTTTACGTACACGATTCTTCTTTATTCACGAAACAAGATTAAAAGAAGAGTTTGCACTGCTTTTACATATAAAAGACAAGAGAAGCGAAAGTAGCTGTTTCTCATACTTTTCCTCCAGAAACAATCCTTTTTATTGAAAAAAATTTAATTCAGTGATAAAGACATACAAAATTCCATAAGAGAAGAAATTATGTCCCCAAAAACTGTGCATAAAATGTTAGTCTCTACCCCCACCTCACCCCTAAACACACACACACACACACACACACACACACACACATATATATATATATATATATATATATATACACGAACATGTGGTGAA
>Ga0123354_10007056_pt1 | contig 16809 bp, 15 predicted proteins | sample TergutLab28metaG_2_FD_97872 | JGI IMG/M metagenome (GOLD analysis project Ga0123354, IMG submission 97872) | Labiotermes labralis P4 segment gut microbial communities from Petit-Saut dam, French Guiana - Lab288 P4 | ecosystem: Host-associated > Arthropoda: Insects > Digestive system > Gut ...
ACCACCCCCCAACTTGCGTACCCCCCATTTTACTTTTTTCCCCCCCCCCCCCCCCCCCCCCCCTAAGCGAATGTTGGCGCTTTGCTTTCAAAAATATCAAGACCGCTTCCTCATACGTCTCTCACCAGTTCACTAATATTGTGCATTCGGAAATTGCATTCCACACTAAGAACCTCTGCAGTTGATATACAGACTTTAATTACGTATAATTGATCCGCTGACGTACTTTTACTGTTGCAGAATATTTACCCTTCCAGCCACGGTCTTTTGACGACTGTGGACTGTGCCTTTAGGGAAATCGAAATTGTTTGTCATGACGTACTTCAACAATATGAAAATTCTGTGGCATTCATTTTGAAACTTTATAAATACTTTAATATACCCACTTTGTGTCATTACAGAAGTGGATAATGCCCTGTTTAGCTGCGGTCTGAGTACGTTGAGCACCGCATAGCGGTGAAATCATCGCTGATGTAACTCTGAGAGTCGGTTAATCGATAGTCCATTGTCAGTCGGTTAAACAGACTTACTCTTAGTCATGGATAGTGGAACGTAGTTTAATGTAATGTAAAAAAAAAAAATTGAATGATTGTGTTTTCTTTATCAAGGTTTGCAGTGTTTGCCCTTGGATCAAGTGCGTATCCCAACTTCTGCGCTTTTGGCAAGTACGTGGACAACCTTCTGGGTGAGCTGGGCGGTGAGCGCCTTCTGAAACTGTCCCAAGGGGACGAGATGTGTGGCCAGGAGCAGGCCTTCCGCAAGTGGGCCCCCGAAGTTTTCAGTGTGAGTACCCTTCATGTTTCGAATTGTCCGCTGTAGGAAAGGAATACAACGAGATTCACGGATCACTTGTCGAAATCCATTTGTGGTGCATTTCATGCCGCTGTTTGTACACTTGTCATTTTGTTTTTGGTTCCCCGTTGACCGAAGTTTTTATTAAGCACACATCCATCATTATTTATTAAATTATATATATATATAAGTAAATATATCTTTATTTTAGTTTTATATTTATTTTTAGGGGTTTCAAATGTGAGAGCTATGTGTATTTATTCATATTCATAAACACTAAGTCATTCGTCTTGTCCACTGAATGCGTGCATCTTACTTTGTTGGTTGTGAAATCAGGTTGCCTGTGAAACGTTTTGTCTGGATGACGATGATACAATCCTGGAGGCAACTCTGGCTCTAAGGTCGCCTACTCTTTCGTCTTCTACTGTGCGGTTTGTGGAGGCCAAGCAGGAGAGCCTGGCTAAAGGTATGCTTGTAAAAAATGTACAGTTCTCTAACAGTTCTCTGTACTGTAAGCTGCATAAACCTTACGTCCATTTACTACTAATAGCCATCTTGCAGCTACAAATGTGCAGCTTTACAAGTGCCCTCTGCACCTCTTACATTTGTTAGGGGATCAGCTGAAGCCTTATTGCTGTTTGTATTTATAATGGTGTCCAGCTGCTCAGATGACCTCCCTAGACTAATATTAGGGTTGTATATGGGCTGGATTGCAATAATTCAGGACGTTTATTGAGTCATGGCAGATCGTCAGTGGGGTGGTTATTCTGTGGCCATGTGGGAATACCATAAAATTACATAAACAATTTTCTAATACAGTTTTATAATTTCATAACTCATGGCTCAGTTAAATCTTACTCATTCAGGACAATAGTAACGAAGCTGGAGACAGCTTTAGTGTTAGATTTTTACATTGATTTCAGATTGTCTAGAAATAAAGACATGGGTAATCAGGACACTGTACTGGCAAGTTCCAGTAATGTGTGAGAGGCATTAACGGACCGGTTCTGTGTCACACATTGAAGCTTACCTCATGTGGATCTTAAATAACATGCCATCAAACTACTAGGCCCCCAGTATGTGTGGAATATTTCCCTATACATAGTGTTCTTGCCATACATTTTCTGAAGCTGCATGGAATATTTCCATGCGTGTCTTTGCCCTTAAATTTTTTAAATTAAATATCATGAACATTCAGACATGGGAAATGTGATGGCTATAAACCTTCACCAATAATTTATTTGTTGAATATAATCCATAGTTCTTGCAAAGAATTTTCAGTGTTTCTTCAAACAAGGGTGACAAGATGTGACTCATGTTTCACTAAGTGGGTTGTAATATAAAATAATAGGAAACCTTTTATTTTTCTAGCATTGAGCACACTACACACCAACTGCCTGATCGTGTAATGGGAACTGGTGAATAATAAAATGATATGTAGTAATGAAATTTTCTAAAGAAACATGCAGCTTTCAGTTCTGCATCCATCTATGTGCAGAATGTGTACAACTGGTTGTCCATAAAGGCGTGGAACTGACGATTCACAGAGCTGAACTGTGCATGTTTTATCTTGTGAAAGACATACATCCCTTATCACTGCCTCCCCACATAAAAATGTTTCTGTGATTCAACAAAGGCAGAAAGTTATGGGGGCATAAGTCTGTAGGTTCATGACTGGTCACTTCCAGAATAGAGTTAGGTGCATAATAGCTAATAAATCTCTTAGTAATGACGGGAGATTAAGTGCTTTTGAAGGATAATAATTTGAAATTATATTCATGATAAAATTCAGAATAGACTGAATCTATGGATTTTGTAATCTCTGATGAACATGCATTGTACCCAAACAGCAAACAATATAAATGTTAAGCCTGAATTAAGTAAGGGGATTCAGGGCGCTTCAGAATAAAGTTCTAAGGGGAATATTTGTATGTGAGAGATGGTTAATAGCAGGCAGGTAAAATTACATAGTGAAGAGGTTCATAATCTGTACCCATCACTTCATGGTCAAATGCGTACACAGTTTTGTCAACAAACTTCAATAGAAGAAACCATTCAGAAGGTGTAGATGGGAGGTTTAACATTAAACCAGATGTTAGAGAGATATTATGTATGCGTTTGAACTGGATTGAAATGGCTCAGAAAACCGTGACGCTGATGAGCAGATAATTTTGGATTCTATGGAGGTGAGAAATTTCTCGATCAGCTGATAAATTGATAAAGTTCATATTTATGTTACAACGCATTCGTGTTCATGGGCTTTAAGATGCTGTTTTTTTAAAACTTGTGAGATATAGTGTGACTGACTGTGCTTACTCGTAAATATCTGACTTTAAGGTTAGCACATTTGTGTGTTTGTGTGTGTGTGTGTGTGTGTGTACCTAACTCTTTTTCCAATTTTATTACAGCACTATACAAATGTCATAACAGGAAGGTAATGCCATGTCAGCTGGTGAGAAAGACCAATCTCCATGGCAGTGATGCAAGGTAAGCAGTGCCACCAATTGGTTTTAACTTCAATGCAACAGCTTGTAACTTGTATTTTGGTAGTACTTGGTCCAAATTATTGGCACAGGAGCCAATTGTCCAGAGTCTTTTACTTTTTCCTTCAGTCTATCTACAAAATTGTAGGGTAGAAACAGAGTGTGAATTACTCAGAACAGTGGCATGCTATAATCACCTTTGTTAATATACTGTGGGGACCACTTCTTCCCAAATTATCATATTCAGATTCATATTTATTTGTATAGTCAAACTTCACAGAAGACTGTGTCCAATAATGTTCTCTCTCTCTCTCTCACTCTCTCTTCTTAAATTATACAGTCTTTGCATCCACTTTTACAAACAATGTTACTTAATAACCAATCCCTTAGTCTACCATCAATATTTACCAGTACAGAAACATCACTCCAGTCTTGTAGTCCTATATACATCTATTATCCAGTTTGTTAACATAATTTTTAGATTATTTCTCATGCGTTGGAAACTTGTAATCACTCTCCTTTTACCTTCTATTCTGTTTACGGATGTTGTTAACAATATTTCAAGCTCTTCTGTATCATATTAAAATTCTGTAAATTTATTCATTATACTTCTTTCTTGAAATCTGTTTTACACTCAGCTTATTAGCATTACTCTAACTAGTTTATCTTTCACAGTAATTCTACTATTTAAATGATATTTCTCATGTGATTGAGACAACTTTGTTAAATAAATTAAAAACTGAATGATTGATAGTTTAAAAAAAGTGTATTTTGCAATGATGCATTTCCCATTTGAAGGTATAGTTTATAGCATATATAACCTTTCTGTTAATACACAGAATCAAATATCTGGATGATGTTGAGTAACAAGCTGCCAAGTATGCAGAAGGAAGCAGTTATGTCTGTACCTTAAGTAGCTATCTCAGCATTTGCCTGGAGGGAACACCACAAGAAAACTCGGTGGGATTATGAAGGAACCATCATCAAAAGAGAGAGCACAGAAAATGTGTTGGAATAAGATGATGTTGGCAACTAATGTGGAGCAATCTAAAAATTTTGCTGAAGTACAGAAAATGTGTTAAAAATGTTACAGAAGGGTTTCAGGTTTGAATAGATGTTTTGGCACAACATAAACAGTGAAGGAGGAAAATGAAATATTAATATTAATATGGATCTGCAAGGAACAGATTGTGAAGATGTGGAATTGCCCCAAGTACCTATGGATGGAGTCCATTGGCAACTTTTCACAAATATTATAGTTAACCTTTCAGTTGTATTACTGCTGCTACTGTGGCATGACAACCCAATTTTGGGCCCTAGCCTCCTCTTCAGTTGCATTCATTTATGGTATTTTGTAATGAATAGGATGGCTATGAACTGTTAAAGAAAGACCCTCCACTATGGACCAAGTGAGTGATTTTGACCTGCTAAATTTGATGTGATTATAGCCGAGCCACAATGTTGCTGCAGTTGGCATGCGACTTGGCTTACACCCCTGGGGACCATGTGGGAGTGTTTGCATGCAACCGGAAAGAGCTGGTAGATGGAATTCTATCTAGATTGCAAACAACCACAGACCTAGACCAATCACTTGAGCTTCAGATCCAGAAGGAAACCCACACCTCCAATGGTAAGCTACCTGTTGAGTGATATTCATATCCTTATTAGATGTACCATGCTGAAGTGACAAACATAACAGTGACATTTCTAAAAACTTCCTGTCTCCAACTTCAGAATTATTGTGAAACACCAGTCATAAACATTCTGGGGATTCTTGTAATTTTCTGTGAATATTACATGAATGCAGGAGTAATGAAATCATGGGAACCTCATGAACGCTTACCACCCTGCACTCTGCGAACTCTGTTCTCCCGGTTTTTGGATATCACAACGCCACCAACTCCCAATCTGCTGCAACATTTTGCATCTCTTGCCACTGACCCAGAAGACCAACGACGGCTTACACTGCTAGCAACGGTAAGTAATATATCATAGCAGTAATAATATTACTTGCAGTGCCAGCTGGTGACCTACTGAAGAGACAGAGCCAGAACAGAATAAAATGTACTCTGAACTCCTCCAAAGCTTATATTTAATAAGAGAGGGGAAATTTTATTAATATTTTTGTTGTTACATTTGTATTTTAAGAACTTTCTATTTTTGTTACAAGCAACACTATTTTAGCAAATTTGAGCCCAGTTTGTGTTGACAAGTTTGTCCTTAACAAAAGAGGTGTTCCCCACTTCGTAACCTTCTGCTGTATATCTTACATAATTTCTGCCAAATACAACCCCTCCTTGGATGTAAGAGACTTGACAGCTCCATAAAACCAATAAATTATTCTTTTTGCTCACTTGTTGGTTTATTTCTATGCTATTCAGGTGCACTGAACATAATTTATTAGTGTGTTGGTTTTATTCAATCATCTTATGTGAAAATGGGGTTTCTAAAAGTCTTAAGAGCTGTGTTTATATTACTTGTTACAATAAATATAAAATTTTAACATGTCTTTCCTCATACTGTGGAGGAGGAAGAATACTGCACATTCAGGCAAGTGTGGCAGATGCAAGCATAATGACGGTAATATAAAGGGCTCAGCTGGCAACAGCAAGTGGCAGCAGAAGGGATTGTAATGTGGAAGGAAAGGTTATTTCCCTTGATCACCATAATTTGGTGGATGTAACTTCAATAAAAAGCTGTACTGAAGCTAGGATTTTTTAGACATATCTCTTCATGAATTTATTGCACTCATTGTAACCTAAGTAACATCTCTGTAGATTAAAAAAAATATGCCATATAAAATGTAAACAAATTAAATTCCATCAAACTATTTTCTATGCCATTCTAGATTACAAACAAGGTAGAAACCAACAAACTACTTGTTGGTATACATGGATTCTTTAAAGTTTGGTCAGTCTGCCTCTCCAGCTCTTATTGTTTGGCTATGTCAACTTCTGTAAAAGAAACATAATTCAGAATAACAACATAGAAAATCTGCATGGGAGTCAAGTAGATCAGGCTTGAAAGCACTAATGATGATGATGACATAAAGTTGTGTTCCAAGTGCACAACTATTTCATGTACAGTTACTATCAAGAAAGAACTTATGATGGATAGATTCTTTGGTTATTTAATAATTCTTTTTCAAATACATAAATTGTGTTGTGTTAAATGTTAGCATCACTTTGATTCATGAAGTGGAAAGTATTTGACGAAATGGCTGTGGTCTTTTCAGTGTGTTATTCCATAACATATCTGATGGGCCTGAAGAAAGTCACAAAGCCCTGTGTCCAAATAAACTGCACATGAACTGAAAATCAAGCCTATTACCATGACTAAGGGAATTCATATGCAACATTCCTGATATTTCTTGTTGCCTTGTAACATGCTGAAGGATTTACCAGAGTCATGAGAGCTAGGATTTGTGCATCAATATTGTAGTCTTTGGCATGGTACAGTTAGATTTTGAAATAATGTATATTAGCTTACAACTTAATTGTGTAAACTGTCACAATTTGTAACACTCCAGTCTGCATTCTGTTACAGTGGATAACACTTCACAACTTATCTAGTCTGAAATAAGTATCGGAACAAAGTTTAATGAAGCAGATGGAAGAAGAATTATTTATGTTGGTAAATTTATTTCATTGCAAGTCAGGGAACATCAGTCTGTGGAAAGCGGTTGCAGAGAACACTCTTTATGAATTTATGGCTTTTAATTTCTTAAATCTTAAAAATGTTAAATAACATTCCCACACTCTTCTGTTCTGTCAAAAAGCTTGGAAGTGCATGTATTGTTTCAGCATTTACTGAGAGCTGTTCCTGCTACTGTTACAGCCATGGTAGGGTTAGAAAATCAGAAGTTGTGCAGAATTTAATGTATAGATATTTTTGTCTCAGTAAGAGAACATTACAACAGGGTGTAACTGTAAATTGGTCAATATTTGTCTTAATTTGTTCATGTCTAAGGACATTATTTTCCACAAGTTACACAGAAACAAAGAGTCTGAATTCAACAGTACATTCCTTTAACAACTGAGTAATATTTGTGGTCACTGTTGTTGTAAGGAATCAGCAGCGTATGAGGACTGGCGTCACTGGAGAATTCCGCATCTTCTTGAAGTTCTGGAAGAGTTTCCATCCGTCCGCCCCTCAGCAGCCCTACTTGCTGCACAACTAACTCCACTGCAGCCCCGTTTCTACAGCATCTCCTCATCTCCCATTGTTCAGAGTGGTCAGATACACATCACAGTCGCAGTTGTGTCATACAGGACACAAGGTGAGCATGGAGAAGTCGCCTACCCCATAATTGTCTTCTACTGTAGATATCACATCAACTGTAGTATATGTTGACTTCAGTCTGTTAATAGCCATAGATTCAAAGCATACAGACACTTGCCATTTATTGTGCGATGAGTAAGTTCCTGACTTACACAAAACATATATATATATATACTGCATTCATGCTTTGCAAATGAACCTTAAATTATTGTTATTAAATGATGATTTCTGTAGTGTAGGTGGATTCCTGAAACATTATAGTGTATAAGTTAATTATTTTTTGTTAGGCTTTGTGTAATAGATATTGTTATTCTTATGTTTGGTTATTATTTAGTGACTATTATATTTATTGTGGATGTCACCTTAACATTTTATCTACTAACTCTGTTAATGTAGGTTCTAACATGCTATCATCTCACAAAGTCATGAAATTCAAAGGGGCATCATTCCCACGATACTTATTTTTTTGCAAAGAAGTGAAATGACTTATTTTATGCAGATGGAGAAGGACCTGTGCATTTTGGTGTGTGCTCCAACTACCTTCGAGATGCAAATGAAGGAGATGACATCCATTTGTTTGTTAGGAGGTGAGTGTACATAGGCTTTTAGTGATATACCACACTGAGTGTTAGTGTCCCATGGATTTCCTTGTGCAAGTTACTGACATTAGTTTAAGATATATTGCCTCTGAAGGCCTAAATATCATAATTGTTATCTGTCCCCTGTAAAAGGATGTATTTTTTTTAAATGTATTTTTGCCATGCTGAATGCAAAGTAAGGGCCAAAATTGTCAACATTCTGGCTTTGTATTTGTGAGATACAGGGTTTCATCTTGATTTGGAGGCTGGCTAACCTGATCTAAGATCTTCGTAGTTTTTTAATCCTTCCAGGCAAATTGTTGGGTACTGTGCCAGTTCATAGACAACAGTGACTTCCTTCCATGTTCTTTCCAATTCACCAATCACAGTTATCCTGAGATTCAACAATTTGTAACTTGTTCAAATGAGAAATTGGCATCTAAGTGACCAAGAAACATATAACACTTTAAACACTGTGTACTACAAATAATGATGATGAAAACAATGATGACAATGAAAAGATGATGATGACAACAACAGCAACAACAACGTCAACGATGACGATAGTGATGACAATGATACTAGTATTTCACAGACATGTGCTTTGCATACAACCAGCCCAGAATGTATTGTCTCTTCCCCTAAGGATATTCAATTGTTCAAATGATGGACTTGTTTTACAGTGCCCCAAGTTTCTATCTGCCAACTGATGTAAGTCGACCAGTGATTATGGTGGGACCAGGAACAGGTATAGCACCATTCAGGGGCTTTTGGCAGCATCGTATGGCCCAGCTTCATGCAGCCACTGGTAATATTACAGTTCCAGGGGTGTTGATAAGTCCTTAGCCCGACCAGGAAGGAAACAAGTTAATATTTCTGTCAGAATAGCGTGAATTTCCTTCGGCGTCTTGCCTTGCAGGAAAAGAAACTTGATGACAGCTCTCGTCTCGATTTTGTTGAAATCTCGGGCGTCCCTGACATGCTTACAAGCTTGTTTCCTTCCTGGTTGGGCTAAGGACTTATCAGCACTCCGTTATCATTGTCACTGCCTGGTTTGAAACATTATATCTGCCAATTAAGGTGAATGTTATCTCAGAATGACAAACATCAACTGGAATTAATAATGATAAGTCTTTTATGTTTGTTACAGTTACGCATATCTTTGTACACATAATGTACCATAGTTCTTCCTGGGTGTATGAGTTTCAGACAAAACTAAACTAGATGGGTGAAATATATAAAGGTAACAACACTGAGATAGAAGATTGATGTACTGACACGAATCTCATAGATACACAGTAAATGCATTAGATGGAGGCTGCTGCGTGGTTCACCATGTGAATGAACGTAACATTTCCTCCCTCTAAAAGTGAAGACAGAGATGTGCAGTAGCTGAAGCATTTTATATGTAGGAATTTTTATATTGTGCTGAGTTCCTAAGAGCAAACACTTGTGAATTTCATAGCTAAATTGCATGTTGTACTGTTGTTATACTTTTCTGCAACAATTTCATAACAGGGTACAATGAAATATCTGTTTAAAGCCCAGTGCGGTAACTATTTGTCCTACCTGCTGCAGCTTTATAAAACTCTGGAATTAAGAAACAGCGTATTTTTGTATTTCATATGATTCTTACAATAGACAAAAATTCATTCCCTAAATAGTATTAACTTGTTGTTTGTTTTCTGTATAATTTAGGATCCTGTAATTTTTACATACAATTTGGATGATTGCCAATTATCGAAGAGTTATTTTGGTTAATTCTGAGTGATGACTCATAACAGATCTGTCTACTTTACTATCAATTCATTTTTTTAAATGACATCTATATTTTCTCCTGTATAGGTGGACGAGTGTTTGGCAAAATGTGGCTCTTCTTTGGTTGTCGACAAAATGCCCTGGATTTGTATCGCGAGGAGAAAGCAGCAATGTTGCAAGAAGGGGTTCTGGATAATGTTTACCTTGCTCTGTCCCGAGAGCTGACAATTCCAAAGGTAAAAGAAGTTGCCAACAACAGGGTCCAATTCAGCGTGAGGTGTTAACTCCATAAACCCTGGGTGGTGTGCTTATTGGATATGGAATTTCAATACATGGTTGCATTTATTGTTCATACTGCGGACCCCAATATAAGGCATCAGTAATATTTATACTTGATTGTACAATTATATTCAGTGCAGTGAGTAGGTTACATGCTCGACAGTCCAGGGTTTAATTTCAGGCAGGTGTGAGTGATTTTTCTTTTCTCCAAAACATCCAGACCGGTTATGGGAAACACCAGCCTCCCATTCAGTAGGTACTAGGAGCTCTTTTCCCAGGGTTAAAGTGGCCAAGGCACCAGGCTGACCATTTACCTCCATATAATGCCAAGGTTAAGAATGGGTGGAATTAAACTGCTACGCCCACTTCCTGTCTTCATGTCATAGGCAGGAACAACAAATTACGTTATATTTGTTGGGAAGGGGAGACTGTTTTGAAGTTGAATGTACAGCACATTCTTGCACAGAAAGAAAGTGGTTCACAGTTTAACAGGGTACACTTTTGTTTTGAATTGAATTGAATTGAATTGAATTTATTTGCATTCCATGAATCCAAAACAGGTTAATAGCTTGGATATAGAATGTATGCCAGGAGAAATATTACAACCCACTAGCAGCTGTTACAATGCAACTGATTAAGCTTAGTTTATCATTCTCTGTTTTCATCAAAGTATTCTTCTACAGAGTAGAAAGAGTGAGCATATAAATCATTCTTGAGGGCTGATTTAAATTGTTTGGTGTTATCAACTAAATTTTTTATACTTTGCGTGTGATTGTTGAATACTTTTATGCCACTTGAATAGACTCCATTTTGATGTAGTGATAAACTTGACTAATGTTGGTGAAAATTTTGTCTAGTATTTATGTGACGGACATCAGAATTTAATTTGAATATGTTTTTTGTTGTTAACCACAAATAAGGGATATGTTAGTATATATTGCAACTGAAAAGGTAGAATTCTTTGATTCATAGATATATCTCTACTGCCGCATCTTGTAATAATACTAATTACTTTCTGTTGTATTTTAAAAATGATTGCACTCTGTGAAGAATTCCACCAAAATATTAATCCATAGTACATCATGGAATGAAAAAAGGCATAGCAAAACATCTTCAGTGATTCCTGTGACACAAAGGGCTTAACTGATCTCACTGTGTAACAAGCTAAATTTAATTTGTGTGTGATTTGTTCAACATGATTTTTCCAACTAATTTTTATATCATAAGCTTTAGAAATTAATTTGTTAGCATAACCAATATCCAGATCAATTTGAGGACTGTTTTTAGTCGTAAATTGCATAAAATTGATTTTATAAAAATTCAGTGGGAGTCTATTGGCTTTGAACCATTTACTGAATGATTTGAATTCAATTTTTATATCATTTTTAAAATCTTCAAGATTAGAATTAGTAAACATAATACAAATGATCTGCAAATAAAATTGGATTAGATTTTCAGTTAATAATTTTTGATAAATTATTTATGTAAGAATAAAAAGTGGCAAAATGTGACATATTTATTTACATTATCAATAATGCTCTCTTGTTCTTATCTTAGTACTTGAAGAGAAAATTTGAGGGAAGTATTATAAGCTGCTAAGTGTGATTTTTGCCATGATACCAGGGTAACCATCTGTCTTACACTATATTTCTTCATGGAGAAGGGTTCTCAGTTATTTCAGAAATTTCATACTTTTCACAGAGGCCAGAGATTCATTACTGTGTTTTCAAGTCTCTGTGATTGTAGAGCCGAGTTGAAATTTGATGGTGCATGGTGATGCATGGGAGGGGAAGTGAAGGGGAAAATGGCAAATGGAGTGGGTAGCCAGTACTCTTCACACTACCTCGGAACATGGCATATCCAGCATTACTACTGCTGATGTGCACACCTCGGCTGCCAGTAGTCGACTGAACTGACGCCCCCACCGATTTAAATGTACTCATCCATTTCACCTGGTAGCCTGACTGTCAGACGGCCAGTGCCAAGAGGAAACTAAGCAGGGTCCAGAGGTTGGCCTGCTTAGGGATAACGGGAGCCATGTGCACTACTCCCACCAATGCTGTGGAAGCACTTACCTGCCTCCCCCAGCTGGACTTGGTAGTCCAGAGTGAGGCTAGGTCAGCTGCGCATCGACTCTGGAGTCTGGGATGTTGGTCTTACCTACATCCCAATAGAGGACACAGTAGCATTTTGATGCAGCTTCAGCAGTCAGATCCCAATTTTAATATGGGGGTTGACATTATGAGGCCAGCATACAATTTTGAACCCCGATACGGGTTACCATGTTGATGAGGGAAGATTGGACTAAAGCAACTGGTGCTCCTCCTGTGGTCAAGGAGCTCTCCTGGTTTACAGATGGATCCAAGACGGGGGAGGGGGCTGGGGCTGGAGTCTACAGGCAATTGGTAGGACGAAGGCTCAGTTTCTCCCTAGGTAGATACGCACCAGTCTTCCAGGAGGAAACATATGCTATCTTAGCCTGTGCCTGTGAGATACAATCTCAGAATAGACCGGAGAAATACGTGAGTATTTGCTCCAACAGCCAGGCGGCCTTGAAAGCCCTTAAGGCAGTCAGAACAACGTCCCCTTTGGTTCTTCAGTGCCAAAGGGCGTTGAATGATATCTCTATCCGGCATGGGGTTGGCCTTTTCTGGGTCCCCAGACATGCCGGCATACGGGGTAATGAAATCGCCGATGGGCTCGCAGCACTTCTCTGAGGTTTCTCGGGCCCAAGCCGGCCCTGGGGGTCTCTAGGCGAGATTTACAAATTAGGCTCGGTCGCTGGTTGATTAACCAGCACGGGGCCCGATGGCGTGGTCTTGGTGATACCCAAAGGCAGGCTCACGATTTTTTCTCGGGACTTAGTCTGGGCACCAGGGCAAAATTTATGACCTTTAATAGGACTCAATCCAGGGCTGTAACTGGTCTTCTCACGGGTCATAACACCCTGAGGAGACATCTTCACCTACTAGGGCTGCTTGACAGCCCCTTGTGTAGAAAGTGCGGGGTGGGAGAGGAAACCTCGGCTCACATTTTATGTGAATGCGAGGCTTTGGCCTCACTCAGGCATGCGTACCTTGGCTCCTTCTGTTTGGAGCCCGAGGACATTAGAAGTTTAGGCTTGGGGGCCATTTGGAGCTACAGCAAGGCTGCGGGGCTCCCATGATTCGATATGGGGCACAAAGGGCCAGTCAATAAGGCGTAGGTGCGTCAGGGCTGGGAGGCCCCGAACCCAAATGCAAATCATTCAATCAATCAATATAATCATCTGTTTCACCGAAAGACAAAATCTGGTTTCCGCACATGTCCCATCATATTTCAAATTCAGTCTCCATCCACATCAAGTTTATTCCTTTCTGGAACCGCACGCCCACACGCCCTATTTCTTTAAAATTACATTTTAATCCAATTGCATCTATCCCTTGGTCTCCTATGGTATCTCTTCCACTCAGGTTTTTGATTAGAACTTTATACGATGTTTTAAACTCAACCTTGTGTGCTACGTGGACCACACTTTTAAGCAGCTTTTATTTGACCATCATTATTAAAAACCTTACAATTGTGATAGTCAAGATAGTATAGCACTGCATAGTTAAAAGCTAAATATAACTAATTTTGGCCCTTGCAGACATACGTTCAAGATATGATCCGTAAGGAGGCAGGTGCAGTGTACCAGAAAATTGTGCTAGAAGGTGGTCACTTCTATGTGTGTGGAGACTGCACCATGGCTGAACATGTCTACCAAATGCTGAAGCTAATCATAAAAGAGCATGGTGGTATGCTGGACACTGAAGTTGAAAGTTACATGTTGACACTGAGGGTAAGCCAGTAAATTAACTCAGATTTTTATGTCTGCAGTTATATATGTGGTCATAATATCTGAATCCTGGATATATAATTTACCTCTTTCAATTCCTACATGAAGTTCTAGGAAGAATGGGGTAAATCAGCCTCAGGATGAAACTGTGGAGAGGAATGAAGATTTACCAACTTTCCAACCAGTGTTACAGCTGCCACGTTCTGGATCAGTGAATCTGAGGATTATAGTCATGAAAGCCTGAGGACTAGCATTCTAGGAAGAACTTATTGTGCTTACTTTCTTCATATGTTGTAGTTTTCATTATGTTGTTGTCAGGAAATATAAATTAATAATTGTACAATCTAAATTACCCACATCTGTCCACGATTTCCACTAATACACATTCTGACTCTTTTCACTTCATCAGATAGAATGTTGCAGTTTGAACGTTGCCATGTTTGTAACTGTTTACATATAAGAAAAGTATCAAGTGAAATCTGACATATTTGAGATTTTAATTTATCTCATTTTTGTTACAAACACACCAACTTTCAGAAGCTCCCTCTTCTTAAAAACATAGTGTGCCTTTAACATAACGAAATGATGGAAGAAATATATGTGTCACTTCAAAAACGCTTCTTTGCCAAGAAAATCTAAGACGTATCTTCCGCATGTGTGACTTACATGGTTCATTCGTTACTGCTGTGAAGGTGACAGATAAGTGCATTGTATATTCTACAGGAGCACTGGCTAAGTTAAAGTGGCATTTTTTTTACCTCTTGCCCTCCCACCCCCCACCTAATTCTATCACTAGGTTTATGATCAGGAACCTATATCAAATTACAGTAAGGCCATTCCCAACTCAGAAGTTTATATTTTTTCCATCTTTATATTATTAATGATAGAAAATAAGAAAGCACACAGGTGCAATGGCCTTTAGTATGACAATACCAGTCCCATAAAATTTCACCTAAGAGTTTTGAAATTTATAGAACTAAAACAGGCACATTGATATGTGGATGCCATAAATTTGTTTTGCCTTTTAAAGTGATAAAGGTAGTCTAAAAATTGAGCTTTCTTGCCTGCAACTCTTCTTTCACATTTTTATTTTTTGAACCACCTCTTTCCTTTATGGAGTGAAATCTACATAAGAAAAACTGATATTCAACCAGTGCTGAATACATTCCATACTTTTTTAATGAAATATGAAGTTTATTACATTGTTTTATATGTGTGTCACATCATTGTTAATAGAACTGTAGCAGAATAACCTTGTAGGATAGTTCCACATTAGATTTAAAATGTGATGTGAAAGAAATATGTAATTGTTAATTGGTACATCCCATTATGTTAATCTTATAAAAACAAGTGAAATCAAGTCTTAATGAATTTGGCACAACTACAAATATTGTGTTGTGTTTCAGGATGAAAATCGCTACCATGAAGATATTTTTGGCATTACCTTGCGTACTGCAGAAGTCCACAATCGTTCAAGAGAGTCAGCAAGGATTCGAATGGCCTCTCAACCATAAGTACCACATGTCTTCCGCTGTAGCTGACACCAGTTACAGTTCTGAATACACAGACTGGCCATTCTACTTACTGGTGATACCCTTTCAGAAGATTGCTGCTAGATTTCAATAATCAGTGCAAAATTATCAGTGATACGAACATTGCTATCTTTTTTAAATGTAATTTTTGGTTTAAGCTATAGTTGTCTGAATTAATTTACAGTAATTATCTTCAGATCTGCTTCTCATCCCTGCCACATGATGATGTGATGCTCAGAGATGTCTATGATTATCTTTAAATATGTCATGAAAATCACAATATGTGCTTCAGCAGTGCAGCTGAAATATGATTTATTATATTAGTTTCTTTAAAGCATTAATAACCAGTGAGAGATGTTATGCACTTAATTAACACATACCATATGGTACATAATGAAAGCTTCATGCTTGATATTGCTACATATTATTTTTATAGAAACATTATGATCTTACTGAAGACTTACAAGAATTAACAAGAAGCTTTTTCTTCCACCCAGCTAGTGTGTTTCCTTTGAAGCACTGTTAGATATACCATAATGGAATAGGCAAAATATTACACATTCAGTGCAAAAAATCTCCTTCATGAAAACTGTTGTAATTCGAACAGTACTGAAATACCTTTTCTTCAGTCTTCTGTTCTTTATTATCATAAAGTGTAATACCTTCACTTTATGGACGCATGAAATATAAGTGAAACACCAGTGTATATAAACCAATTTATCTTTAAATGAAACTAAACAAATTATAAGCAAACAGTTACAAAATGTTTTCTAATTTATTAAGTACCTGTGCATGATTTTTCAGTGTGATAGGTCAGTTGAAGTTGTTGCAAGAAGTAACATGTGCAATTAGGTGTGCAGGTTTTAGTATGGCAAGACCAGGTAAGGTTAGGCCAGTAACACTGTAGGAAGATACTTTTAAAATTTCTTCCTACATATTCCACCTGAGCAGAAAGTTACATCTGATGCATCTGATGTGGTGTTTGATGTCCAAAAATGAGAAATGAATGTTGTCAAAAGATCTTGTCTCTCAAGAAGATAATTATTGAGTAATAGGCGCAAATACTGGAAATCATTTATTGTGAGAGTAGTTATTACCATACTTGAAGAAGAGTGTGATCATTTTTTGTATAGAAATTTTTACTCTATAACACATCTGCCTAAACAAGGAGTTGGAAAACCTGATTAACCATGAAAATATAGTAAGGCACATTAAAAGTAAGAGACTGAGTTGGGTGGGACATGTTGAAAGAATGCCTGATGAAAGAGTAGTTAAAAGTATTTATAAAT
>Ga0123354_10007058_pt1 | contig 16808 bp, 6 predicted proteins | sample TergutLab28metaG_2_FD_97872 | JGI IMG/M metagenome (GOLD analysis project Ga0123354, IMG submission 97872) | Labiotermes labralis P4 segment gut microbial communities from Petit-Saut dam, French Guiana - Lab288 P4 | ecosystem: Host-associated > Arthropoda: Insects > Digestive system > Gut ...
AACATATTTAGGTAATGTGTGTACCGTGTTTACGTGTTCACAGGCATGCTACCAGATAACCTATAAAAATAACTTGTTTTAGTAACTTCACTCACGATACAGTGCATACTCCCTGAGGATGATACCGTATGGGGATCGAAACATGTAGGAGGAATATAAATCTATTTTAATGTGAAACTCAAAATGTGATTTTAATGTTTCAAGTTTATTGTGCAAATTGTTGGTTTTAAGCAAGAATTGATATTGTATTGCACAGCAATAAAATGAAAGCTTATAATTTATTAACCTTGTAGCAGATTCTGCATAATAATATCACTGGGACAGTAAGGATGTGACATATTGATTCCAAATCTTGAAGCACAGTTTTGCATCATCTCTTTGTTTTGAAGAAAGTAAATGCGCTTATTTCACGTCTATTTTTGTTAGTTTTTTACGATTGTAATACGTAACGTAAGAATGTGTTGCTTGGTTATTGAATAAATTAAATTCTACACATTATATTCCGTTACATTCTACATTCGGTAAGACAAAGCGATCGTGCGAGACGTTGGATTATGCTTGTCCAACAACACAGCGCTACATCCCAGAAGAAGTGAATCTTCAGCATTACCGCTGTGAGAACTTAAAAAATTACAAAATGAATGTTTTTCTTTGTGTAACTAACGTCTAAATTTTAAATTACTAGATAATTATGTGTAGGATTATCAGCTGGCGTAGAAATAGACAGACAGTGCGCACTATAACTTTCTAACCAATATTTTTGTAATTAGAGTAAACTATATAGTCAAAACTAGTTTACTTTATGTATATTTTCGAAAAAATTCTAGGAACTATTATTTTACATTTTGATATTTTAAATTGAGTCAGAGTCCAGGTTAGTGGATTAATTTAAAGTGCAAATAAGATATAATTCAAGATTCGATGCCGGAAATAAAAGGGTTGTGACAGATAAGAAGGTTGTGGATGTTGTAGATATGGCTATGGTGTAGAATGGTGAGTTATAAGACCAGAGATTTGTGACCAGTTATCTGTTGAGACAACGGAATTAATGAATTTGTTAATTCATTCATTAGTATATTTGTTCTTACAAATAAAATCAGATCATTTATTTACATTTCTCTGTCAGGAAAACTTTAGTTTTTCTCTGTAACACTATGGAGCAGTTTATTACTTTCAAAATCTAACAGCACTGTGGCTAAATCGTAAAAATTTGCCTGCTTGGTATTCTAACACAATGAAAGGACTGCTTATTCACAAAATCCAGCCACTTATACCTACGGTCTTTCTCATATAATTACTAATACTCGCTTTATGAAATACCCTTCGAAATGAAGGTGTAATTGCAAGATTTGAGGTTCTTATACGGGCGTTGCTGAAGATTTAGTCCTGGGATTTGACGCTTTTGACCTTTGTAATTCTCGGCTTCTCAAATGACTAGTGCTCCCTCTTCAAGGTCAGGCAATCCAAAAAGAATTTACTTAATCGTAAGATAAAGGCACTCGACCCTGCGAAACTAGGAAACAACACACCCAATGATACATCGTCACATCCCAGCAAAAGTAAATCTTCAAATTTTGATGTTTTGCTGAACGTGCATCTCAGTATAATCTTAGTAATTTACCAACTTAATTCACAAATTCTTGATTTATAATAAGATTATTATAATCCTCTACATGTTTCGAACATTATTGTGCTCATCATCAGGAGGTCAAAATTGTATTATACAGCATCTGGTGTCAACACACTCTGCAGGTGGCCGTCCGGACGACCACCTACAGAGTGTGATGATACCAGATGCTGTATAATGCAGTTTTTACCTCCTGATGATGAGCACAATAATGCTCGAAACATGTAGAGGAATATAATAAACTTATTATAAAACAAGAATTTGTGCATTAAGTTGGTCAGTTACTACGATTAAATCTTCAAAGTTGTCGTTTGTAATGAACGATACATCCTACGTCACGGAACAAATTTTTGTGCAATGAGCCTCTTTTTTACAAGTTGCCAAACATTTGTATTGGAATCAGCTAAAGTAGGCTGTGGGCTACAATCTGTTGATACGGACCGGAATTCAATTTAATTTATCAAGTACTTTCAAATGTAATACATTTCGGACGCAAGAAACATTTAGTAGGCGAGACCCAAATGTAAAGTATTTTGCAGTCGACAGGTCTTGAGGCATGATGTCTCAGTAAGGTGACTGAAGAGGCCATAGTCTCTGTTCTTCAGCACATGTCCATACTGTCTCTGTCGCCCATTCAGTATCTAGCCTCACAAGCGCAGATATTCAAGACGCGTAAAGTTGAGTTCCATTCAAGTGTCGTATCGTGTAGGCACAAGAACAGCAGTTGTCCCTCATTCATTTTTCTTGCACTACGGCATTTCTCTCATTCAGAATCACACAGAGAATGTACGTGTCCTACAGTTGCGAACAAGAGTTGCCACCTAAGGGGACATACCATACACGATTTTGACATATTCGGTTGCAAGAAAAGAATGGGCCTAGCCAGATGACACTCTTGTATAAGATACGATATAAGCGTAAGCTGTCTTACAATATGAGGAGGAAGTTGTGTCAGCTTGTGGGGAAAGCTACTTGAATTCCATTGGTACAAAATTGACCTTCCATTTATAACCGTTGCACATGTGTTAAGAGAGAATGTATTGGGCAAGTCAAATTGAATGGACGGTGGTAAGGCATAGTAGGGATAAAAAAAGGATGTATTGAAAGGGTGAGACTTCGCTTGTTGCGGGTGGCCAGAAGAGTCTAGCAGTTGTCGCAGTATGGCAATGTCAAAATAAATGGGTTTAGTTCACTTTGAAATAGTGGAAATTTCTAAACTTTGATAGTTTTAGACCTCTTAAATCTTGCGGGGGAAGGATGGATATTAGTCAGGCGTACACATTAAGAAAAACGGCTAGAACGCTGTTTTAGGGTTCATACAGGTCACAACATGGCGGACAACGTTAGGGCATTGGTAGCCAATCACGTAACAGGATTTAAAAATTTTAACTTTTAGACCTATTAGGAAATAGTGAAATTAAGAGACAGCCAATTGTAAATCATGGAAGTGGAAAAAAATTGAAGTAGTGGAAAAGAAATGAGAACGAGGGTGCCGGTTATCGCGTAGAGTAACTGTTCAGCTTGGGTAAAGTAAAGTTAATAGTTTGGGTGAATCCGATCGGTGAAATGTTAAAGTTGCGGTGCCACAGTTATATATTAAACAAAATGCCGCTATATAATTAGTCTGGACGACGCAATATTAAAAAATAAATAATAATAAATTTGGTGATAAAATTACCAGAAATTTTCTTTTTTGTGTGGTTGTTCATTTCCATAAATGTTTCGGGTCCAAGAGTCCAACTAACAATTAGAGCTAGAACGGGTATACATTCTATCATGTCTTGAATTATTTGTTCATTTTTCTCCTTAATTACTATATGTCTCTCTTCATCTTTCCTTGCTTGTTTACGTTCTTTCTTCATTTCCCACACTTCATGTCTTTTCTTTCTTCATTTTCTTTCTTCCTTTGGTTGTACATAAATTCATTTCTCTTTTTCCGTATTTTTTCCTCCTTCCTTTTTCCATTTCAGGAAATGGAAAGAAACATATCGTGTGAAGCTATATGGAGCTATTCCAGATTTCATTTTTCCGTATATAGTTTTCTGTGGGTAGTTACATTACTTTCATTTGATGACTAAACATCATTGTTTATTTACTCTCATTTAATATCATCAATAATAAATATTCTAGTGAATTCGGACAGTACAGCTAAATGACCCACAAAAAAGTTAGCCACAAATTCCTTATGAAAAATCCGGATTGTAAAGGTTTTCCGCGCGGTGGGATGTTGTGGTTAACCACAGAACCCATAAAACTGTATATATTCTATGGCCTGTACTCTTTTAACACTGATAGCCTCTATTTATTCTGTGTTCTTTCTCTATTCCTTTTTGTAGAAAAAGTCCCCCATTACAAGTTATGTTCCACTTGCATTCAGGAAAAGTATATTAGTTTGAATTTGCTCTTCCTGCACTGGAATTATCTGAAGTTGTGGTCTAAGGTCTTCGCCACAATGAAACTGATGATGTAGCTCTTTCGGGTTATGACGAGGCCTAATATTGTAGGAAAGATGCGACGTTTCGGGATATGTTTTCGATCCCATCCTCAGGCTTGTTCGGTTCGAATATATATACCGAAACGTCATTTCTTTCCTACAATATTACGCCTCGTCATAACGCAAAAGAGCAACCGTATCTGAAGTTTTTTGTACTTTATTTATACAATCATTAGTATCTACTTACTTCTTTGGATGAGTGAGTTACGTCACAAAATAATTCATTCAGTGCAGCCGGTTTTCTTAAATTAATTCCAGGACGGTAGGATTTGTTGTTGAACCTTAGCAACATTGTACATATTACAACATGTAATACATCTTTTGTTGTTGAACGTCTTTATTTAATGAACGCTTTGAATGCTAGACCATTTAAAAGTACTTTTCTTTCCAGTTCTCCCCGATATGCATTTGAGCTTTGCTTGTTTGAATTCTCTCTAACTTAGCTTGCCTGTCCTAAGTAATATTTGGTTGAAGATGAGTATAAGTTTTGGAAGAATGATGACAGCGGAAATCCGAATTACAAGGAGAACAACTTGCTTCATTACCACTATTTTAACAGGAAATTTACATTTTCTGTAACGGGATCGACTCTGACCTCAAGCCTCCGCGATAAGAGATAGGTGCATGAGTCATGGTACGGGCTTTGGAGACTAAAATTAACCTTTTAAAGCCTACTGGTTACGTGATGCACCAACAGGTTTAACATTCAACAATTGTACGTTCTGCCCACATTACATTTCTGTGTTTTGTATTTATCTGAGAACAAACAGCGACTTGTGCCACTTACACCATGAACTGATTGGTTTTTATAATCGAGATGAAAAGTGTTTACAGCGCGGTACGGACTGGGTCTTTAAATAGAGCAGCCTGCGCTTCGTCTTTAAAAGGTTAATGTATACTTTGTATAAGATTCTTAGTACGTCTCAAGAAATATGGAAATAAAAATGATTTAACTAATTGCAGGGAAATAATCGTGATTTATAATAGTGATATGAAACACATAACACAAGGGTTTCAAAAGATTATAGCTTTAGACTGCTTGTACATTATCCACAAGGCTTTAGTCCGTAAATTATAAACCGTATGCAAAAGAGACTGTGTGTGTAGTAACCACCTGGCTTTAGTTGGTTAAACATAAAGCGTATTTAGCGAAACTTGAAACTAAACTAATTGAAATACATATTTCTGACGCAGGTGTTATGGTTTCACATTAATGCTGGTATTTGTTTTAATCGTGTGCTATAGTTACACCATAATATACCTAAAACGAAGGGCATATATAATCGGAATAGTTTATGAATTATTTTAAACTAACACAAAGCTGGTTTCCGTCTTGTCATAACGTGTTATAAGCCTGCGGCCACGTGTCCTCTAAAGCTGCCTCCTACACTTGGGAGTATTTTCATTTGAAAAGTGAGTGTGGCTTCCACGTGTTAAGATAGATCGATCTAGTGTAGTCAGCTTGAGCCCTTCGACCAGTGTTTGCTCCAAGACCGACCCTCAAATTGTGGGGAAGTTTCGATCTGTGGGTGTGGTCTGGTCAGGCATGTCTATAAATGGTCTATCCTCATATACGGCACGTACACAAGTGGGAATATCCGGTCAACATTTGTGTGCAATATTCAGTTCTGGAAGCAAGATTGCCACAGTAATGGAGCCATTTGAATTCAGCAATGGCGGAATGTTAAGAGCGTAGATCCGGTAAGTATAACCGTAAAACCTACACAATTATATTTCCACCCAGAACTTCCGACTACTGAATTAATTTGTTTTAGCCTAGGTCCTATACCTTTTATTGTTATCATTTCGTGGCTCAACGAAGTGAACTGAAGTGTATTCGAAGAGACTGTTTGCCTACCTGTTATTTTCTGAAAAGAAATAGCCACACTGGATCATAAAATTTACCTCAAGTAGTTTCGAATTAAGGGATGTATTTTCCTAAAACTTGGGTGTAATGAAATATTCAGCCTAACAAATTGAACAATCAATAATCATTTGATACACATAACTTTTATGTGTTTTGACCTCTACAAGGTAATTGTCAGGGAGGTATATGCAAAGGTGTACCATTACAGAAAATTCTGTTTAAGGTGTGCGCGAGTGGAGTAAAGTATTGTCAGTTCAGACTGTTGTGAATACAGAAAATATAACTTTGTTAGCAAATTTAATTTGAAGCTTTCCGCACCTTGCATTCCTGCAGTTAATCACTTCTTGTTATTCCAAATAAATGCACATAATATGTTAAATACATATTTTATCACCACCTACCTCCTACATGTTTCGGTGTTTGTTACACCATCTTCAGGGAGACCATTGCGTTACTTGCTCAAACACTATATGCATTTTGCACTGTTCCTATAAAATGTACAATACACCACATATAATGTACATAAACGTATGTATTTAAAATATTATGTGCAATTAGTTGGAAAAAAGAGAAGTGGTTAATAACCAAATATTTTACAATTCTCAACTTCACTTTTCATTGCTTCAGTACGTCTATGCCATTCGTTTTCATCTTTGTTTAAAGGGAATTATCCCTGTGTAGTCCAGGGCTGAGGGGAGCCTAATCCGCGCCACTGCTACTTGTATAAAATGTACGATGGTGAGATGATTGCTGCGCGAGTTCTGTATTTTCGTTTGCTGACGATAACTTACGGACACTTGCTGTGAGACGCGTGGAATTAAACGAAGAGTAAGCGAGATTTCAGACTTCCGCCGCGAGTTAGACTAGAACTTCATTATTCTGGGCTATTACACAGCGCGTAGAGGTAATTCCTGCTTTGATTCTTGACCCTTGAAGATGGGACCGATAGGTTTTCCCGAAACGTCAGTAAGGATTTACCACTAGACGCTGCGTAATAGCCCTGTAGAGCGCAGTTCTCAAATGCACAGTATGTTTATCACCAATCAGCGGGATGATGAAGCGGCAATATTGTGAACTTCTATTCGTGAACTGACTAACCGAATCACGGCCGTGGTTAAAAATAGTTTCTATTGGAAACTCCAGGAAAAAATTCGGGGATTGAATTAGCCTCTTCGTTCCAAATCCTTTCTGAGTCTTTAATTACGTGTCATCCTAACATCGAAGCGAAACAGTCTGAGTAAATCACAGTGCAATAGATTGGACCATAAGATCTGTAGGCAAAAATCAGGTTTCCCCAAAAAGATTTGCTGCGTTATATTTTCCATAGGCACTTTCCCTTCATTCGGTGTTTTGCACATAAATAACATAAGGATGAACGGAGAGATTTTATGTCCTCACTACCAAACGGCGTTTTCTGTATTCTGCTCTACAAGATGCATATTAAATCGTCTTTATTAACATTTGTTTTACGGTGGATTGTAACATGAATTTTAACGACGTTTGCAAGGTATGCACGCTTTATGTTCTGAAACATATTGCCGACAAATATGGGGTTCATATCTGTGTCTGAAATATAGACAGCATCGTAAAACGAACCATAAAAATATTTTTCCTACCATTAATAAGGCGGCACGCCGTGGCGCAGTTGGTTGAGGCACTGCACTACAAGCCGGAAGGTCGCCGGTTCAATTCCCATTGGTGTGAATGGAATTTTTCATTGACATAATATTATGGCCATGGGGTTGACTCAGCCTCTAACAGCAGTGAGTACCAGGAATATTTCCTGTGGGGTAAAGGCAGCCGGTGCGTAGGGCTGACAACCTCACCACCTTCATGTGCCGACTGTCATGAAATGTGGGAGCTTCAAACTCCTAGAACCCTCAGGGCCCCTCCAGGCCTGTAATGGGACTGCTTTACCTTTAACATTAGTAAAAAGTTGTCTCAATATCGAAGGTCAATTTTTGACAGTTTGCACCAATAGCGTCTGTGTCTACTCCTGCAGACATGTGTACGTTGAGGAAGCTGAGCCGATGATAGCACTGAATTCGCACATAATTCAGTTTTGTTTCCGGCAATGATCCGGTCCTAAGCATAGGTACACATCACTGAAATTTGTTTCTGACATATTCTGCTAATGTTCGTAACTATTCCTGATTATTCATGTACCTGCACAATATATGTACATATGGTAGTGACATACTCGATATTATTTTTTGGCTTCAATCCTGTTTGTACTGTGCTGGCCAGCCCAGCTTCTTAATGCGTCACTGTTTTTTTTAAACCGTTGTAAGGTTACGGACACTAGGTATAATTCTGGGAAAAGTAACGCCACTGAAAATGTATTTCATGTTTTTTTTATTGTTTGGTCTACTTAACTACAGGGCACGTCAAACTAAAGGGAGTCGAAATTTTGTGTTGTAGTGGATTCATTCATTCATTAGTATTCAGCCCTAGAGGCCGGTCCGGCAGGAACGAGACCCCAGTTATGAAACCGATGTGGCTCTTGGCACACTGCATCCTAGGCAGATTCTTGGGGATAGTTTGCCATTGCTTTTCCCCGCCTTTAGAGGTTCCCACTTTCACCACCACGTGCCTCTGCGTCCTCAGCGCCGCGAGAGATCCTAGTAGCGAAGGGTGGAACTGTGGGCGAGAAAGATGTCCGGTAGTAATTTTGCCTAAATTCCGACCTCCACGTAAATTTAGGGATCTTTTTTTACATGCCGCAAATCTACGACATGGGACCGACGGCTTTACTTCCCCTCCGAAGGAAGGCGTGCTGAGGATTTTTTCGTCCTAAAAATCCGACGGCTTCGGCCGGGTTTGAACCCGCGAACTTGGGTACCAAAGGCCAGCACGCTACCTCTAGACCACCGAATTATGAGTTACAAAATACGAGGACAGAAGCTGTAATTACTTAATATAAGGTACTGTTTCGATATCATTTAGAAGTTCTGAGAAAAACTAGAGTACTTGCCCTGCCGGCCAAGGTCCGAAACAGCTGTATCTCGAATACAACAAATATGTAAGAGTCGTTACTGTTTCAGACGCTTGCCCAAATAGTAGCCCTGCCTTACGTGGTGCTCTGAAGACTTGGCCGGTATCTAATGAAAAGGGAACTTACTTGCGTAACTTGACAAGCCATCAGACTTTTACTATGAAAGAGTATATTTCTACAACTAATCGAACAACTATTTTCATGGAGCACTCCTTTAGAAACTGTTAGTTGTTCAGCTAGTCAATAAATTATCTACCATTTATGAAACACGAAATTCCATTGCCATGTTTATGACAGCTTCGTATCAGTTTCACTTCTAAACTACTTGAATGTTATGAATTCTTAAATATCTGATATAATTAATATACATTTTAATATTATCCTTCCTTCTGCGCATGTAAAGTCCATTCCAAAATGTATTTTATTCAGGTCACTGGCAGAGTGACAAGCTATGGGGCTGATGTATTCAAATCACATTTTGCCTACCCCCTTATAGAAATCAGCCTTAGGATATATCAGTACTTTAGAGACAAACGGAAGAAAGTGTATAACAAGACTCGGTAAGTGTTATTGTCCTGGCTAATTTGCCGATTTGAAAACTGGAGACCGCGTCGCTTTAGAATGGGTTTTACCGAGAAGTCCTCGTATTACACGAGTCGTTGCTTCGGAAACTGTTATAGCCTGCCCAGTTCCATCTACGGTTCATCTGATTCGTCCAATTTTCAGTGGAATTTATTCAAATCGAGGGGATACCAAATGATGACACAGACCTGGCATTAGCTCTACTCGTGGCACTAAAGGTAGGCCGAAAATCATGATGCACTTATGCTTCGTATTCTGAGAGTTCGGGCTCGATATTTGAAAGGAGAACCTGATGTATTACCACAAAAAACAGCGCAATTTGCTTTATAATTTTGATGTTTAAGAAAGAGTAGTTTGGAACTTGTAAGGCTTTATATATACGTAAATATTAATTTCACGTCTTTATCGTTACACCGTGCATTTCGTAGAGTCATTTAATCAGCACACCAACTAATGCAAATACGTAAAACTGTTTTACATTAAAACATTTAAAATCGCTCCAACATGTTTCGATCTTAAGATCATCTTCAGGGAGCTACACTGTTCCTTGTTAAAATCAGGTTTTTTAAAAACACACAGTGATTAATTTCCATATATTAACTCGGTGCTGTGGCAGCATGTCGTGTTGTGTAAGTCGTACGCCGCTGAGAATGCGCCTGACTATGTGCGACTTTAGCAAGGAACAGTGTAGCTCCCTGAATATGATCTCAGGATCGAAACATGTTGGAGCGATTTTAAATGTTTTAGTGTAAAAGAAATTATGTGTGTGCATTAGTTGGTGTGCTAATTATATAAATATTAATTTCACATTTCCAGTATTACGCATGACACGTCTTCTTCAGAATCTCCGACTCATGTTGCTATGAAAATCTTTGCTTTTTGACATCAGTGTAGTTATATCTAAATTGTCATAGAAACGTACATAAGCATGCAGAGTGTGTATAATTTAAATAATGTAAAGATAATATTATAAAATGTGATATATAAATAAATCTTAATATTGTCTACTTCTCGGTCAGTTGAAAATCATTTCTGAATGAAATATGTTATTGTGGAGCTGAAGAAAGCGTAACTGCGAAAGGTGCTTTGGAAACTTTTGAAGAAAGCTCTAGTGACTTTGTAGACGTCAGGTTGCTGCATTGGGCAGTATCGAATGGGGGGGGGGGGCATAACGCTCGTGACCGCAGTGAAATTTCAGACCCGAATTCGAAATTGCAGCACCCAGAATGTGTAGCGGAGTCTATAACACACCATATGCGATGTTTGGCCATTCTTGTTCTGTTTCTTTCCTTTTGTTTTGCATACCCCTTTTTATGTCTTCGTTTTATGCTTGATTTATCATTTCGAATAAGCCTACAGTTTTCCTTCGTGTATGTTGTAGTCTGTGCTCTTTTGCGTCCACACGTACTTTTGGAAACTGTTCCTTGATGATATACGTACGTATTCAGTTTCCTTAGTACTCCTAATAACAAATTTTCCTTTTAGTTGGTTGCAAATGAACATTCATCGTGGTTAATAGATTACGTGTTTATTAATACAAGTGGCGACGAACTAAGCAGCTTTGAATGTAGCTCCGAATGGTAAGGTTGTTACTGGAACACGAAGTATGGTCAGTTGACAGGACGCTGTCATGAATCAACAGAGGTATAACCCTGGTGTTCGCCCTTGGGGACTGAGAGAAGTCTCATGAAATTTGGTTCAGAATGTTCGGAGTTCCGGCTGAGATTCGAATTTGTCACTCCCTAAGCATAAGTTACATGCGATACCGGTTGAATAATCATGCTGTGTGATTGACACAGTGCATGTTTTAGACTTGTGTTCGGGGTGTATCCACCTGTATCATGGCACTGGTGCCACTTCTCCCGACAGACGGTGTCTGTGTCTACTCTCAGTGTTCGAAAATAATGTTAATAAAAATCCAACCAGATGCAACAGTACGCAAATATTTATTTACTGCAAAGTCACTCCACATGTTTCGGGCTTCACAACACCCATCATCAGGAGCACCAAAAACCGTAACCGCAGCCTCCGGTACAGGTCACACTGCAAAACACAAGGACCAACCGGAATGAACCAACAGTGTGTGTTGGCTTGCCAACCTCTGATAGCAATGGGCGGTGGCACACTAACAAACCTACAAAAGTTCAGGCATACAATATTGTAGGAGTTCGCAAGTTAAAAACTCCCTGCGCAACAAATATGAATAGTCAAAAGCGCAATAGGAAGATGCAATGGACGGAGCTAGTTAACAAAGCACTCACATACTGGTACAGCTACTTCCCTCCAACGTGGCCTGATCGGGACTGGTTTGTGCGAGTCGTGTGGTAGGTATTGATCGGTTGAGCGTAGGTAGTTACGTAAGGTTCCAACGTGGCTATGTCAGGATTGGTTTGTGCAGATCGTGTGGTAAGTACGGTTGTGGGCAGGTGACGTAGCCACGTTGGAACCTTACATAGCTACCTACGCTCAACCGATCAATACCTACCACACGACTCGCACAAACCAGTCCCGATCAGGCCACGTTGGAGGGAAGTAGCTGTACCAGTATGTGAATGCTTTGTTAACTAGCTCCGTCCATTGCATCTTCCTATTGCGCTTTTGACTATTCATATTTGTTGCGCAGGGAGTTTTTAACTTGCGAACTTCTACAATATTGTATGCCTGAACTTTTGTAGGTGTGTTAGTGTGTCACCGCCCATTGCTACCAGAGGTTGGCAAGCCAACACACACTGTTGGTTCGTTCCGGTTAGTCCTTGTGTTTTGCAGTGTGACCTGAACCGGAAGCTGCGGTTACGGTTTTTGGTGCTCCTGATGATGGGTGTTGTGACGCCCGAAACATGTGGAGTGACTTTGCAGTAAGTAAATATCTGCATACTGTTGCATCTGGTTGGATTTTTATTAACATTGAATTGCGATACGCGGAAGCGTGAGCTTAAAATTCGAAAATATGCCACAATTCCTCCTACCGTAACCTTACCAACAAAGCATTATGCTTTTTCTCCCCATCTCCTTGTACTGTGTAATATGTATAGTTAAAATGTCTTTATACTGCAAGTAAAAAATTAAAAACCCAGGTAATTAAGCAATGTGTCTATAGAATTATCCCTTTACAATTTCTTAGAAATTGGATCATCATTACATTTATTTCTTGAGTGTCCTGTTTAAGAAGTGACAACAGTGCGGATATAATACAACTGGTACCGAAATTTCAAACAAGACTTTCACATATATTTTCATCCATGGGAATTGGGAATTGTTTTAAAATTCCATCCGACTTTTTCTAAACTCACAATGAAAATGAATTCGAGAGAGTTGTCATCACCGAACAGCCTCGTACTCTTACCCCTAATTCATCTCCAGGCTCTGTATTCCCAACTTTATCGGACTGTGACATGATGTAGGGTTTCAGTAACATTTGTAACTCTGGCTAACTACCCCTCTCCCCTTGGCCATGGTTCGAAAATTCACTGTGTAGCAATGACCACCGCGGGACGTGGAGGGGGGAGGGGGGGAGACACATGCACAAAAAATGCAAGTCATTAGAGGGAATTAGAGCCCATGGTCCAGAATCGTTACTTCATTGCATGCGAAATTCAAACAGCAGCGGTAGCTGGAACAAAAAGAAAAAAAGGGTAAATATGTGAAAAATGTAAATTCATTGGTTAGTGTGAAGAAAAATATACATACACATTTTGGTATGCAAATTGATGACGCACAGTCACATGGAAACCATTTACACAAACATGTCATCTACAAATGGATTTTAACGATAATCAGACCTACGCTTCTGTAACCGTCGATGTACGAGGAGGCTATACCAGAAGTGAATGTACAGTCTTGGGAAAGCTGAGTTATAGAATTGATGCCTAATAATATATATAAAATATTTTTTATTTATTTATTTATTTATGGATATGTAATTAGAGACGGTTTGTGGTGCATTGGTTAAGTTTGTTATTCACTGGCAGGATATTAGCGACTGTCAGTGTGTGACATATGGCATTAACAGTCCAACAAGTAAGTTGCTACTTATATCTTCAGGGAAGAAGTCAGGATTGACTGAATGTGAAGGAGTTATGTGGGTATTTTTGCATGGATGAGGACTTGGAATGCAAGAAAGGAGGCAAATCAAAGGCAATGGGGGAAGCAGAGGTGAGGAGTGGGGACGAAATAGATGGAGACCTTTACGGGCCAGTGGACTTGAAATTGCAGGGACCCGTTTTATAATACGATGCTTTTTACGTACATGAACGTTTGCCTTCCTTCTCCCTGTCTGTCTATCCGTCTGTTTCTCTCCCGCTTCTTACTCTCCTCATTCAATTGTACTGTATCTCTTTGTTGCTTTTTTAGTTTGGGAGTATGCAGGGTGGTGAGTATCGGATATGACGTCGTGTAATTTGCTGGATAGTTTTCATAATTTCGGATGGACTTTCTCTCTTTGCCCTCCGTCTTGAAGATGGAGGCAGCAGGTTCCTCCGGAATGTGAGTCACTACGAAATTACACGGTGTTGCATTCCAGCAAATATGTTCTTAATTCATTCCTTTTTTCTTTCTTTACTTTCCCTCTTCTTTCTTTCATTCTTTCTTTACATTGTTCTCTATTATTATTTCTTTGTTAATTTCCTTCTGCTTCTTTGTCGCGGAACAAATTATGTGATTAAAGATCAGTTGTTCTAAGATGGACTTGGTAGTTGGTTATTAGTTAAATGGTGGTGGGTCGTTGAAATTTTGAATGTGTAGGTCGATGGGACGTTGGGTCGGTAGGTCGGTGGATCAGTTGATCTGTTTGTCGGTGGCTTGATGGGTCAGCTAGTAGCTTGGGCTGCCGGCTGGTTGGCAGGTTCTGTGTTTAGTAAAGAGACATTCTCGTAACTTCAGAGATGTGGGCACTTTTTACTTTATAAACATTTTGTCATCTGTGTCACACTTCAGCAAAATATTAAAGCGAAGAAGTCACAGTATGTAAACAAATAGGGGAATGATGACTAAAACAAAAAAATTACAAAGGAGTCTTACGATATAAAGTAACAAAGCTGTGTAAAAGACGTAGAATTTGGTAGTAGAATTATGACGAGTTTTCTAGGATTTGGCAGTTGAAGGTGATATTAAATTTGTATAAAGATGATTTTCAGATACAGTTTTCAAAAAACCAGATTTACTAAACCTGTTGAAGAGTTGGTAAAGTTCAATTAGCCTATACGACGTGTACCTAACTAATTTAGATAGAATTAATATCCGAAACAAATTTTAAAAGTACCTTCTCACTGATAGGTAATTTTATAGATTGATAATTAACCTGTAGACGCCTAATGTCAACTATAGTGGTCGTACCGCACCGCTAACCTCTAACGTTGCATTTTATATATTTATTCAACAAATATAGCTACTGAATATTTTAAACATGGTATATACTCTCCGTTTTCTTCTCTTCAAAATGCAGTTTGTTTCATAATTCTAACGTATTTGGTTCCTGTATTATTCACATTTTGTACACAGGATGTGCTAAAATTAAAAAAATAATTCCGGCGCCAAAAAGTTAATGTTTACGTCAGATAATAGCCGATAAGTTTTATTTTAAATGAGAAAGGAACACAAACATACTGACTGCAGGCAAATCAAACTGTAAGATCTTCTGTATATTCTACACGCAGAGACGATTAAAAACATTATTGAAGTATATATATATATATTTTTTTCCTGTGGCGCTGCGGCCCAGCGCAGGCCAGGGCTTCCTCATTCTTGAGGTTTCTGGATCACACACAACGACGCATCACAATCGGTGGGACTCCTCTGGACGAGTGATCAGCTCATCGCGGAGACCTCTACCTGACAACACACAACACTCACAACAGACAAATATCCATGCCCTCGATGGGATTCGAACCCATGATCTCAGCAGGCGAGGGGCCGCAGACCTACGCCTTAGACCGCGCGGCCACTGGGACCGGCGTATTGAGGTGTATACTGTAAATTATTTGGAGTAATGATGGATACGATACACAGAAAGGGGGCTTTGTTGTTTATTCTGTTTGAGTGGCCCGGGATTTAAGCATTTCAAGAAAAGTGATGTTTAAAATTGTTCGTAAACGAATAATGGACGTTGTGTTGTCAGTAACGACAAAACGGTAACACAGCCCTTAAACGTGCTTAAAATTTCTGTAAATAAACTTTCTTCTGTATATACCAGTGATCCACAAGCTTTCTTATTCCACCAACAACGACATTTTCCACTGGAATATATAAGCCCTTCAACCCTACATTTCCTTGAATGACATGCATCTCAGATTGTACTTCATAAGTCAAAATTTTTTGGTCGTTTCACACAAGCTGAAAATTTTCGCCACAACCCCCCTGGGCAGTTGTTGCATTCGATGGTTAAAGAACGAGTGTCAACACCAACCAATTCCACCGTTTTTCACTCTTTCCACATTTTCTGCCTTATGATGCTGTAGTATCAATGCTGAATTAGATATTATCCCGCAAATTTACGATCTGTTCAGAGACAGACGTCAGTTTACGGCAGTTTATACTTTTTGCTCTTTTTTCTTTCAATTGAGCAGCCATATGAAACATATGGCATTAACATCGTTATAAAAAAATTTTTTTTAGGTTACTCGCTTTTATTTTCGCAATTCATCGTATTGTTACCGTCATAAATTTAGAAATAACTAAAATGACATTACACGTTGTGTCTTTTCTAGCCTGTATTCACTATGTAATTCAGCTTTCATTAAAGCATTATTTTGGTCGCAGGATGTATTTATCTAATTCCCTTTCAGAAGAGGCAGATATTAATTTTAGAAATGTCTTTAGCGTTTGGTCTTTTTTCCATATATTTTTGGTATCTTGTTGGTGGTAACGACGTAATTTCCGTTACCAGTTCTATTTACTTGACCGATGTGGTTTAATTAAACGAGACACATTTTCCATAGACCTCATCCCGTTTTGTTTTGAAAACTTAATTAATATTGAAGAATAATTTCGTCGACACAGGTAGCTTTTTATTATTGAAAATATCTGTATTTTATAGACCGCCTCTGTGGTCTAGTGGTCAGAGTTTCTGGCTACAGATACAGAGGTCCCGGTTTCGATCTCCGGCGCTACCAAATTTTCTGTGTAATAGTGGGTCTGGAACGGGGTCCACTCAGCCTCGTGAGCCTCTTGAGGTCAATTGAGGAGCTACTTGAATAAAAAAAGTAGCGGCTCCAGGTCTAGAAAACAGAGATTAACGGCTGTGGGGACC
>Ga0123354_10007059_pt1 | contig 16807 bp, 10 predicted proteins | sample TergutLab28metaG_2_FD_97872 | JGI IMG/M metagenome (GOLD analysis project Ga0123354, IMG submission 97872) | Labiotermes labralis P4 segment gut microbial communities from Petit-Saut dam, French Guiana - Lab288 P4 | ecosystem: Host-associated > Arthropoda: Insects > Digestive system > Gut ...
AGCTCCTGAAGATGGACGTATTAACGTCTGAAACATGTTGAGCGATATATAATAAAGCAAGTGTCATCTAGTTGGTCAACCTTTATTCAAATATCAAGATGATGCACGGTCCAATACGCATAAAATTTCATATTTCTTTCTCCAGTTGTGCATTAGTTATTTGTGAAAATATAATCAGGCATATCATATTCTTTTATGCTCTATATAAAAACGTGTTTGTGCGGTTTGTAGAGTTACCAGTTTGTGGTACAAAATTACAGACATTATGAAAAGAGCAGAGCTTCCAGGGGGCTGATTTTTATATCAAGTTTCAAGAAGGTAAGTCATTTAGATGTCTGAGGAAGGAGACCCAATAAACATGGTTAGAAATTGATAAAGATCATGACATTACAGAAATTCATAATTTAATATCTAAATACATTACAAACATACTTATAAAAATACATTATACGTGATGAAATATGGCCACACAGTTTTGAAACGACTAGCAAAATGCACAGACATAATTCAGGCAAATACATGAAACGACTTTGCATCATATACACACTTAAAAGTGAAATATTTGTAACTTTATGCAGCAATGTTTGTGGTATTTACTTCAATGGACATGGATTTGTGTGGTCACTTTTGTTAATTCACATTTTTTTGCTGATGAAGCACAGGGACTACTTTTATTAAATTTAACAAAAAAATTAAAACTAAAAATGTACATGCAACAAACCTCTATGAACCTCTATGAGCTTAGGTCATGAAGAAGTACTCATTCTCCATTAAGTTGAAATATTAATTTTCTTTGTAACATTTTAAAAACGGTGTAGGTAATTAGCAAATAATCTGACACAATATGACATATAAAACAATAAAGAATGATAACTTTAAGGTTGACATGTTTCCAACACACTGGAAAAATTATCTTAAAACTTGGTCTTAATTTGATCAAGGCACAAAAAGCATAGCTTTGCAGTGATGTAATTACCAATCTGCAACCTTCAACAAAATCAAATTATAATCTGATGTGTCACAAATATTTTTTCTGAAACTGGTACACATATTGATGCAAATACACAATACAACTGCATGTGTTGGTGCATTAGAAGAGTACAATCTGATAAATAAGCATTGCAATACTTTCACATTGCCAATGAGAACTGATCCAACATTGAAGAATCTAGGAAACACCATTGCATGAGCAGTATTTGGTACTTCCTGTTCTCAGTTTTCAACTCACTGTACATTCACAAAGTACTTATTTAGTTGTTAAGAGTTTCCAGGCATTCATTTAGTGAAAGTCATACAACAGCACTGTTGTTTGATACTTATAAATTACTCTTCTGGTTTCAATTCATCATCAAGTCACTTATGGCCCATAATTCTGGAATGTTTAGCTGCTATTCAACTTACACCACTGACCTCTAGCAAAAACTATGGCAATAACTGGCAATACAGGAATCCTAACAGATCATGAAACACATTCAATCATACTTCAGTTGCAGTACTCTTGAGGCACATGAAGTGTTTCATTGCATACATCACAAGCTCTGTCAGCAAGCACATGTCTTGCTCTTCTGCTCTCTCTGGTTTCTTCCATCAAGAGTAAATTTCTCTAGATCTTTTGGAGATTCATTATTGTGTATCATCTTGTCATTCTGCAAAATCTGGAAAGAATATGATGAGAATGAATTTTTTTTGGTCACTTCAAGCAGAAAAAAAAGTTCATAGTTATTAACGAATGAATGAACCAAAAAACAAACCAACAAAATGAAGCAACTCTTCTTGAGAAGATAATAGTCCCTCAGCCAGTTCAGGAATTCCCTGCACCTTATAGAACCAAAAGGTTCATTACCATGTTCACAAAGTCTACCACTTGCCCCTATTCTAAGCCAGATGAATCCAATTCTATTTCTTTAAGATCCATTTTAATGTTATTTTCCAATACAAGCCTAGGTCTTCCAAGCAGTCTGTTTCTTTCAGGAAGAAGCTGACATTTAGAACCAACAATAATATCGTGTGTTCCCTGTGAGATAAAAGGGTATTACACAATTTAACATTAGTGTATCAGCTGCAGACATTTAATCCTGGTTTATATTGTAACAACTCATTTGCAATTGGCCAATAATATTCCAGTGGTATTATGATATTTATGAATAGAAAGAGTTTGACTGGAATCAGGCCTGACCCATATGGATACATTATCCCAGCATATGGGCAGAGGGACTGAGGAATATCAAACCAGAGTATCAGGCATGATAGATGGACTCCATCACTATGGTTACCATGCAAATAAGTAGGAGAATTAACCCTGCTGGAAAGTCATCTACATAATATTTTCAAATACTTTACTATTGTGTTTCAAGTAAATTGCATTCTGTTATTATGTGCACTGAATAATAACTGTACTTATAACTAGAAAATGTAGCCATTCTTTGTCCAATCAGCATCACACATTTTAGTTTTAGATTTAATGTAATAAAATTAACTTCATTTGGACATTTCATACGATACATTCTTTCGTTGACAATGATGAAGCAACAAAATGGAAATTTTATAAGTTACTGACTGCAGTGTATTTGCCAATGAAGATTTGAAACCCTGGAAACTATTTTCATTTCCTTCAGCCATGTTTCATATTGTTTTTAGGTAAAATCTGGAAATATTGGTCATGGAGGGGAGGGAAGGTGTGTGAATACGCATGCTGGCTGTCAAGTGGATGGTGATGTTGAGCTGTGACAGGAAACAGGTGTCACGTTTTTATAAACAGCAATGTTCAGAATCATTTTCAGTGATGCAGAACAGCATAGTGTCTCTAACAAACATGCTTCAGTTCAAGGGTTAATCACCACATACAATTTATTGACTGTTTAAAGATAAGGGGGAAAAAATTATAATGCAATATTGAGAACAGTAATATTCTCGTTATTATAACATATGATGTTGGCTGTATAATTAATACATGGTGACATATACTAGTGCATTGATACCAGAAACTGCATTCTGCATTGGATCTCATGATGCCAAGCTGCAAATTACTGTGTTCACAATAATGCCATACTCCTTCTTTCTTCACTGTGGACAGATTAGTTTGACATGGTGATAAAACAGTCTTCTGTTATTAGTCATTCAAGTCACCATGATTATGACACTATTTTAACTCCAGAGTGATGGTCCAAAGAAGGACAATTTGTGGCTTAGCACAGGGGGAATATGTTTATTCCAAACGCAGGGGCAATTCTAAAATCTCTGCTCATAATTTATATCTTTTCTGGGGTTTCATATCAACTGGCCTCACTGCAGCCTCAAGAGAGCATTAATGCATGGCCAACTATGTAGCTGCAATGCAGACTGCCAGAGTTTCATCAAGATATATAATTTATATTTCTAAAAATTTAACGATTAATTCAAACAAGCATTCCTAATATTTTAATTGTTTTATCAAGTGCTAAAGTGACAGTGCATTAACTCTGTGGAGCAATTCTTCCTGAAAAGCTAACAGTTGTTCCTGCAGTCAACAAGATCCCTCCATTTCATGCAAGCTACCGGTCCAATACCATGCTGAAATGGGACTGCCACCAGTCCCTATTCTAAGCCTGATACATTCAGTTTCTACCCTACTATTTCACATCAACTTTCATGTCACTGTCTTGCCCATTCACAGATAGTTGGCCTTCCAAGTCATTTCTTGGTTTCAGGTTTTCTGACTAAAATTTAGTATGCTTTCCTCATCTGACCTACGCATGCTGTTTAACCTGTCTACCTCATCTTCCTCAATTTTATCATCTTAGTTTGGTGAACACTAGAAATTATGAAGCTCTTCATTAGTAATTAATCACATGACAAAAGAAACAAATGGTGTTGTGGGTAGTGTTATGTATTGCTCTCTGCAATAGCACCTGAAGGTGACCATTCAGTTAAATATATCAAAAGATGCAACACAGGCTGAGGGTGTTTGAGAATAAGGTACTGAGAAGATATCTGAACCTAAGAGAGAGACAGAGTGTACAAGACAGATTGAGACATTCAAGAAAAATGAGGTTGGCATGGCATGTGGTACATATGGGGGAGAAGAGATTTATATGGGGAAAACTGAGTGAAAGAGAATCTCACATGGCCTAGACATAGAAGGTACAATAATATTAAAATCATTCTTAAAGCAAACAGTTGGAAGGCCTTGGACTAGATTGATCTGGCTTAGGATAGGGACAAGAGGCTGGCTCTTGTGAAGATGGTAAGGAAAATTTAGTTTTGTGAAATGCAGGAGGAACTACTTGCAGCTAAATAAGGACTTTGCTCCTTAGATCAGCTCACCTTGGTTACCAGGCATCTAGCAGCATCCTCGATGTTAATGTTCTCTTTTGCAGAAGTTTCAAACCAGGCAATAAAGCCTCGCTCCTTGCAGTACTCATCCATTCTAGCAGCACTGTTTACAAGTCCTTCTTTCGGTTGATCACACTGAAACGCCAGAGTAAATGCATATTTTTACAGTCAACAAATCAAAGGAAGAAACTAAGATCTTGTTGGCATGCAGATCTCACCACTACTGAGTGTAATCACACAGAATGAAAGTATAATTTGTCTGAAAATATTTGTTTTAAAGCAGACTGTTTGGTACTTGATCTCTTGCTGGAAATACCACTACTTTTATTTTTCCTGTAGATGTGAAGATTTGTGTACATCTTGGACAGAACATTAAATGGCTGTCCATGGTTGTCCATGGCTGGCAAATGAGGTTAGATTACCTTCAGCAGGGAGGATCAGCATATGAAAATGGAAAGAAAAAAAGGAGGAAGGAAAGATTGACCCAAGACTTCTACACTTAAGACTTAATTCATTAACCTGCAACCAACCCAGATAAAGGTCAGACATGAAGTCTGGATGTATAAAACCAAGGTTATGCTTGTCCAGAGGTACTGTACTGTACTGTTCAAAGGCAGTGAAAGGTAAAGAGCAATGATTAAATGTTGATTAGAACAGAAAGAAAACCAAAGGAACCCTTAGAATAACCAGTTTCAGTGCCACTTTGTCCATTTAGGATCACATATGAAGTCACCCTGGATTAGACACAAAGCACTATGGTGAGAAGCCATCATCAAACTTAAGACTAGTGTTTGAAAGGTCAAAGTTACTGTCTACTTCAAAATCAGCACAGTCACCACTTGGAGCCCAGTGTTACAGCCATAACAGTGTCACATTCAGTGGGTGAGAGCCTACCTTATTTGCTAGAAGCACACAAGGTATGGGGCTGCCATCTGGTAGCTGCACCTTCGTATCTAAATCCAGCTTCCACTTCACAACTGCTTCAAATGTAGCAGCTCTAGTTACATCAAAAACAATAAATGCTCCAACTGCTTCCTTATAATACACACGTGTCATATTTCCAAATCTCTCTTGACCTGAAATTGGAGACTTTCTATTAATACAAGTTGATGGCACTGCAGCTGTAATAAAATACAGTAAAAGCTGTCATATCTGGCAATGGAAGATGTAGAAACTCCATGGCCCAGAAACTAAGAGACCCATTAAATTTCACTATTCCATCAATTTGCACACTTAACACTGATTCTGAAGGTTAGGCCATTAACTACTGGCAACTTACTGCTTTTTTTTTTTAGATTATATGTAAGTAATGTTATGTATATAGTGTTGGAAAAGGAAAAGAAAGTGTAGGACACAAGATATCAGGTGAATAACTGGTTAAGACTGTCCATAAGGTTGCTAGGTACACTAAAATATACTTCAGGTATAACGTTTCAGCATCCGGAGAATTACAATATCTGGTCACCCTTTGGTTCTGAGGGTGCTGGATATTGCAAATTTTACTGTATTAATTTATTACTCTTCACTATGGTACTTACAAGGGTATTTTCATGTGACAAATTTCTGTATGTCCATCAACATGTTACTGTATTAATATCAGAAATACTTTTTTCTGTGGTAGCTTCTGTGCTGCAGGTCAGAACCATATGTCACCACTGCCACTTAACATGGTAAAAAGGTAAAGCTGTCCCTGTGCATGCCATGAAGGTGTATGTGTGGAGTGGAGGTACAGATCTGCTCATTCTTAGCTCCAACACTAGATGGACATGATTGGTCAGCTTCACGAACTAGATGCTTTACCTCTGGGAAAACAGCCCATGATATCCATTGAACTGGAGAATGGGTAAGCCCCAGAGCTAGTCTGGATGATACAAAGAAGAGAATAGTCACTTGCTCCTTCCAGAAACCAAACAGTCACTGAGCGACTGGGCTTTTCCAGCTCCTTGTTTGACTTGGTATACCCACGAACTAGTTTGATTAATTACAGTGAGCTGAATCTAAAATAGAATCTGTAACAGTCATTTGTCAGTTGCATTTCCTATCAGGATGGCACAACACAAGAAGATGCCGTATTTTCATTACTATTTTTCCTTTTAGAGGAACGAGGTTATAATATTTTGACACTCAGCAAATTCATGATAATACTCGAATCACAAATGCTGTTTAACAGATTCTGTGAGTTTCTTATTCAATGAATATCCATAATCTATTTGTCCAGTGCCTCTCGATATGTTACGCATTGACCTCTCTGGCCGCTACAAAGGCAAGGGTACAAAGTTCACTACTGAGGTGGGAAGACCCACATGGTGGATTCTGTTCTAGAAACCAGGGAGGTGGGAGCCTGGTGTTCTTCACATTCTCACAAGTTTATCTTCAGTTAAAAAAGGTAAAAAGTTGTGCCTCTACATGACATGAAGGCATAGAGGGGGAGTGGAGGTAGAACTCCACCCATTTGTAACTTCTGTACTAGATGGAGGTCAGTAGTCAGCACCATGCACTGATCATTTTACCCCCACAAAGACAAAACCCAGTACCAACTGAACGGAAAGTTACGAGGGTCTCACAGCTGGTACTGATGTTTTGGGGAAAAAGTACATTTCTTGCCCCTACACAAATTTGCACCATGATTAATAATCTCAGGCACGCACCAAAAGAGGGGCTTCCGGGCTACAGCCCCCCCCCCCCAAATCGAAATTAAAAAAGAAGACAGATTTTGCTCGCATGATATAAAAAATCTGAAGTGATTTACTTACCCTTTAGCCAAAATCAGCCACTGAAATTGGCTATGACTGGTATATTAGAAGTGTGTGAAATAATGTAAAAAAACTAGGATGTCTTAAAGTTAAAAGAACATGATTAGACTCTGATTTAAATTAGGTGAATGAGTCAAGGAACATTTAGTTTTATATATATATATATATATATACACACACACACACACACACACACACACACACACACACACACACACAACACATATGCAGTTTCAAACATTGTTACATTACTTACATGATTTGTATAACATAACTCTTTAAAATGCAGCATATTTTATTTTCACTGAAGATAGGAATGTGAGACACATCAAATGGCCATTCTTCCCCAAGAGTTTTTAAATGCTGCATATATTATTTTGTTAACGCAGCTGATGTGACAGTGATAGTCCACCTGGAAACAGGTGTAGTGCATAGTTGTCTCTATGCCTAACAGCATGTGAAGCCTTCATGGCACATGAACTCAGACTGCTTTACCCATGTACCCAAAGGAGAGAATGGATGTATCACAGAGTTAGTCTGGATGCTGTGAATAAGACGAGAATCTCTGCCACTGCTGGGAATTAAACCCCACATTCTAGCAGCCAAGTCACTATACTGGCTGAATGATAATCCAGTTGTTTCCAAAGCCTTTTAACCCTTATCCTGCTAAAGTGGAGAATATAGTGAGCATCAAATAACGCCAGCAGATGACAGATGGGATTTACCTCGGCGTTTAAAGGGTTAAAACAACCCCTCGTCCCCCTGCGGTATTACTTACATAATCTGAACCTTCTGTGCTTCAGTGCTGCTTCAAGCAGACAAGCACACAGCATCAGATGTGAATAACTAGACAATTTGTTCCCATCTGTGGGCCGCAGACACCCGTGGGGTTGCAAGATTTTCTAAATGGGGCTGCGAATTAATATGCACACCAAACATTTTTCTTTTGATCTTTATTTAGCTACAACAAAATGTGTGGCTTGGATAATGGTTTTTTTTACGAGATCGTAAATCGTGGATGGATTTATATTATCACTTCATTTTTTTTTTACCTTACAGGATGAAATACAACCTGTTCTTTTGCTAGCATCCCTTCCCGCCTGGAGTGGGTTGTCCAAGATGTTTACTCTCACGTTTCATAAGGTCTTAAATTTGCCTTCTCTGTGACAACATTGCTGTGGTTTTCAATGACGATATTCTGTTTCACATTCTTCATTTTTTAAGATTTTCATATTCAGAGGTAAGACTATACTACATTTTAAGTACTGTGGATAGAAACTTGTAAGTTTTTGTCATTTGGACCATTATTCGCTCTCGAAGACTTAACTTCTTATCGGAAATAAATTTAAGGCGCTTTAGTTGCCCAGGATGGGGTTCCCCGCCAGTTTCTACGATATGTTTTGGCGTAAGTACTTAAAAGAACAACTGGGATATTCCACAACCATTTGACATTCTCTTGCTTACATTTCACGCTTAAACTAAACTGGTATGGAACTATTTTAATGGACCGAACCTACGTCTTCAGGGAGAGCGATCAATGAGTTCAGCACAGTTCAGGACAAAGCAAACCAAACAGATTCTTTATTTCAAACTTTCGCCGTGCTGTCAATGTTGTATTATTTCTTTTGAGTGATTCCGCAGAGTCTGAATTTTAAATGCCGACATTTCGGAACACTGTTCCATCTTCTTGTCGACACAACAAAATGGAATAGTGTTCCGAAACGTCGGCACATAAAATTCAGACGCCGGAGAATCGCCCAAATGAAAGAACACAATATGATTAAGAAATTAGGTGTGTGGTAGCGTTGATTGAATAAATCCAAATACGTAGGTAAAAATCATTTTCCTGTCTGACATATTTGTTAATCGCACTTGAAAGCCATCTGTCAAAGTAAAGTGACAAGCGTGTGAGAACTTGAAAATTCCCTGAACACAGTCGCGCATTTTTCCGGTCCCAAAATGCTACAGATGTATTATTTTCAAAAAGAAGATTTAGTGTTTGAAACTCCTATCACAATTTCCCTAACTCCTAGTTTCCCATAAGGCCTTGGTTTTGCCAAACATGGTGTTTTTCAGGAAAGTAACATGTGGTCAGTAAGGGGTTTTCCACACATATAGCACCATTTTACAAATAAAATTCTACTGTACCTGCAATATCCCATAGCTGCAGTCTTATGACCGTGTCCTGATCCCAGTTGAGGACTTTAAGAGCGAAGTCCACGCCAATAGTGGCACGGTAATGCTGAGAAAAAAATTGGTGGACGTAACGCTTGATAATCGACGTTTTTCCTGTACCAAGTTCACCGATCACCAAGATCTTGTAGAGATGTTCACGTTTCCCAGTGTTCTGCTGTTATAAACAACAAACAAATTTCAATGATGAGTAAGTTTGTAAGTTCACAAACAAAATGTAACAGAGCGAGGAGGATCATTACATTCAATTACGAGCAGACATTTCCAAACTGAGGCATTGACAGCACTACATTATGAATGACTGGCATACAAGCAGGAGCCACTCATTCATAAAAAGAAGAAAAAAAAAAGGAGCGTTACGAGAAACACAATGTTGCCTTTGTAAGGGTCTGTAAGTGTCTCCATTTAAATTTCTGAAGTTGACCGATTTTCACCAGATTTGGTATGAACAGTATGCTACTAAGTTACACACAAATGCCATATATTATAATTTCTTGCAATCAGTAAAAACGAAATGGCGGAGGCGAGAACTTGTGAGGTGAACAACATTAGCGCCACTTACATTTGTATCACTAAACAACTGCAGCTTTTGTTCAGGTATTACTTTGAAACAACATATAATACCAAATCGAAAGTAAAATTTTTCCTTAACTTACAGTTTAATGACTAGAAAGCAACCATACACTATGCGCAATGCATTATAAGCCGACAACTAAAGATATAGCAACAATGCAAACCCCTGGTTTTATTTGACGAATTTAATATATACAGAATCTCTGCATAAGAAATATACGATTCAAGCCTTCTGGGGTGTTATGCCGTGAAGACTGTTGAACTGTTGCGGGCGTTTCGGAGGACTCGTTTTGGACTGCTAAACTACACTCCTCCGAAACATCGGTAACTATTTACCAGCCTATGCAGCTTTACATCTCAGAAGACTCTTCATCTGCAGAACTGTGATAACCTCAAATCTCGCCAATTAATTATCGAGGAAAAACGTTAACAGGTCTGTAAATCAAGGGGAATGTACGCTTAGTGGATTATGATCAGAGCTCCTTGCTAGCTACTGAATGCAAGAAACATGGGTACTGATTGAAACAACTGGGAGAACTTTGGCCCCCTCTCACATAGCAAGAAGGGCTCAACAAATAGTATTTACCAACAAAATTGGTTTTCTTAAATGTGACGCAGATAAATTTGGTAAACAGGTACCAGAGTTTCAGAGACACATGCTACTTGCATCCTCAGGGTTAACGACAACCAGGATGTGCAGGTCATGTTTTGTGTTTGTCGTAAACTTAATAAAAAAAACTCTGACAAAACGAAGCCCAGACATGTTCAGTCCCTTACTGCGGCAAAGTCTTCAATTCGACACAACACGTGAGAAGTAACAAACAAACTCGGGCCTGTGTCATCGATCTTGCGACTTTAAGGCTTCGTTCTCTGTTCTTGTGATTGGATTTACAGACTACTTAGTGCACAATATTCTGACACGCTAGCATGCAACCGCACGAAAACATCGATAATCGATTTCCTGTATCGACACTGTGTTGTTCTCGAAACAGGCGATGCGGGAGGTTTCTGTACTGTTAATTCTATCAAATATTTTCTGGTACCCAGAATCTCGTACATTCAGATAATAAAATCAAGGAGTACGAGATGAAGGGGGAAAGCATTTTTCGCACATGGGGCAATACAAAGATGTATACTGCGTTTTGGTGCATAAGTCTGACGGAAAAGTTTAGGCGTACATTGAAGGATAATATGAAAATAGACCTCAAAGAAATTAGATGGAATGCCCGGATTGGTTTCATCTGGCTCAGTATAGGTAAAAGAGGCCAGCTCTTTTAAAAATGATACTGGACCTTCAGGTCCCAAAAATGTGTGAAATTCTCGACTGAGAAACTTTTAACTAATGATCTTCGCTCTTCAGGGATGTTATGCAGCGTTGATTGGTAGTTTAGTTACCAACGTTTCGGGACAACCTATCGATCCCATCTCTTCTGATATGTTCCGCTGCGTTTATTGGTATTTACCGACGTTTCGGGACATCTTCAAGGGGAGCGATAGGTTGTACCGACACGTCAGTCAGTAACTAACAGTCAACTCTGCGTAACATCCCAGAAGAGCGAAGATTTCATTTACACTGCAGCGCAAACCTGATGTAACTTGTTAGCTTTGTATGGAGTTAATTTACCTTTCCGTGGTGCTACGGCCCACATCGGGCTTAGGTAGCCTCATTTTGAGGTTTCTATGTCTCTCTCTCCCTCCCCCCTCTCTCTCTCTCTCTCTCTCTCACACACACACACCTGACAGGGCTCCTCTCAAAAATAATTCACAACTTAAAATTTAAACTTGAACCCCTTTCTCTACACAGCATTCAAGCAACGCGAGATTTGAGGTTCTTACAGCGGTGTTGCTGAGTATTCAAGGCTTCAGGGATGTTACGTCGTGCCGGCTGGTAAATAATTACCCGTCTTTCAAAGGATCGTAGCGCCTTCAAGCAGTAAGAGAATAATTAGTCCTCTTGCACCGCTTCGCAGGCACTACGAACCTACCAAACGTCGGAAATTACCAGTAGACACGGCGTACCGTCCACGAAGACTTGCATCTCCTAATTTTGGCAACGTTACAGATTGTATCTGCTCCGTTAAGTGTCTAAACAAGGGTTTATTTTACATATAGAATCAAATATTTTCAGCTTCAGATATGCAATCTACCGTTACTGTCAAATTTCTCCACCCCTGGTCCGACCTTCAAGGGCTGGTCAGTAAGCGTTTTACCTCCCTAGATTGTCATAAAACACTTGAACTGCGAGATGTGAAGTTCTCACAACGGTGGAGCTGAAAATTCAAGTTTTCTGGCATATTATGCTGTTTTGATTGGTAAGTAATTACTGAGATTTTGAAGAGTCGTACTGCCATCATCTTTATGGCCCAGCAGTCCAATCTCCTTGTGCTCCCACAAGAGTTGAATCTTCGACATACTACACACTCTTCGAAATGTGTGCTAGTAACGGCAAATAAGAATGTGGCCACTTACGGCCACTAAATTATCATGGAATTCCCCCCCCCCTCCCCCAAGATCACAAGAATAAAACATCAATTACGATATTTGATTGTAACAATTCAAGGACACAAGGTGAAGGTTTCCGAGGATCTGTGGCTGAAGTCTGTCCCTAGTTCCTTCAGGAAACATAGCGAGCAAAGTATATGCTTAGTCTTCAGGCTTTCGGCAATATGAAGCTGAAAACTGAAGCTAAGTCATAAAATAGAATGCGATATTTAAGGCTCTCAAAGCAGTGTTCATGAAAATTCAAGTTCCCTTGTATACGATGCCGTGTCGGTTAATAAACAGTTACCGAAGCTTCGGAGGAGTCCTTCAGGGTCTGAGTAGTTCATAAAGAGGGACAAAATTATTCGGACCCCGAAGATAAGGTAATGCTGTTCCTGTGAACGCCATGAAGGCATACGAGGGGTGGGGGAGGGCACAGCTACAGCTACTCTCTTTCTGATCTTCGGCACTAGATGACTAAGTGTTCAGCTTCATGTTCCGGCCACTTTACCACTGGGGAAAGAGCTCTGGTACCAATTACATAGGAGACCGTGTGGTCACCAGAGCCGATATGAAGTACTGAAAAAAAAAACTGTTGCCCCTGCCAGGAATCGAATCCCCCAGGTCTTCAGCCTGTAGCCTATTCATAATGCGAAATTAATTTTGTTATGCATTCGAATATTTAAGACATTTTGGAAAAAGAGGAAGATATACCTGAAATTAAATGTTTAAAAAAATCTGATTGTGAAGGGGGAGGGGTGGTGATACCGCCATGTTACTAAAACTGCTAACTTTTTATTTTTAACGCCAACTATAAATTCTCCCTAAAAACAAAAGACATATAATTTTAGCACCGGCTGTACTCAATTGACAGACAAGTAAAGTGCGGCAGCACAAAACCAACTGTTTTAATTCTGTCAGCAACTGAACGAACTGTTCGCTGGGCATTGGGTCGCATTCTTGGAACTTCCTGTATCACACATTAAGCCGCAAAATTGTATCGAGAACTGTTCTGTTCGCTTTCTTTGGAAGTGCTTGTTCCAGAAGATGTCATAAACCGAAGACTCGATGCGATTCGTTTCGCTTCCGCTCCGTTCGGTGTCGTTTGCGATGCCTTTTATCGAGTGCCACATACAGTATTTGTGACCAAAAATGTTCCGCGTCGGACAGGAAAATGCGTCGTTTACTTTCTGAACAGTTTTTTTCAAATGAAATTCAAAATAGTTCAGCCATTTACCCCTCAATGAGCGTGGAAGTCATTCATGTGACACTGTCCGTACCTTTCACTGCATAGTTCTGCGTGTTCCGCATGACATGAATTTTGTTATGTCCATGTGGGGCTAAATTTGTCAATGTACGGAATAATGTAGGGCGTTAATGAGACTGCATTTAGTATCTGATAAGGAAAGAATCTGTTACATCTACGATTACAACAAAAACAATAACAACAAAAATAAAACTACTTTTTTTGTTTAGTCAATAAGGACGGAAAATTCTGCAAATGAACGTTAGAATTTGAAAAACAATAGCTATTTTAAGCATCACCACGTTTTATGCAAAACAAATCCTACGTTCTACCTACACAGTACATTTATGTGTTCTGCAAGGATCCCAGAAAAAACGGCTAGTATTTTCATAAACAGTACCAACTGATTGTGCAAAATAAAAACAAAACACAATTCTATTTCAAACAGAATATCACCTCATGTGACTACATGTTTCGATTCGTACTGAATCATCATTCATAAGAAACTCTTAAAACACAGAAATTCTTCAACGTCTTTGCACAATATTTCAGTGAGATCTCAATAATTATCTTTTTTAAAAATATTAAAACTTTGATGTTGTTCTGTAGCACATGTGAATTTTTCCTTTTTTAAAATTATCTTCCAGTTGTTGTGCCTGGATGAAAATACATTATTGTTAAAACTATGGTCCTTAACTGATATGAGTAATTCGGTCCCTGCACCTGAATGTGTAAACCGAAACGCTGACGAAGTATTAATTCTTGGTAGCCAGTTTTGTCGAATTGAAGAAAACGGTTTGAAAAACCACCTATGCGCAGTATAAGGCGTACATATTATTTGTTCTTATACGGTTGTGTGTTTTGCAGTTCGTTTCATTTTTGTTCCTTTTTTACCTTGCACGATGTTATACGCAAAGCAGGTAACTGAATACTAATAGGAAGGGGTTTGTACGAATGCCTGACGATGATTCAGTATGAATCGAAATATGTAGGTCTATAAAGTGACATTCTTTTTGAAATTATGTGTTTTGTTCTTATTTTGCGCAAATATAAACACAACGAGATGTCTCAGAGCAAGTTTATTAACTGATTTTTTTTATAACCATTATGCAGTGTGTTTACCGCGCGGTACGAACTGAATATTTAAACATGTTTCAGGTTAAGTTTATCTTCAACGGGTTAAACATTGCCTCGTTTTACCTCGATGTAAAATAAAGTGTTCGAATTTGTGCAATATGAATGTACGTATGATACTTTTTTATATCTTTCCAACAAATTCACAATATACAGCGTGATTAAAAAAGTTGGACTCAATTTCATACCTCTATATTTCCTGAATTATACATGGTATGTGAATGATCTACATAACATTTGAAAGAGAAGGCCCTAAATTTTCAAATACCATGCTAGAACACTCGCCTAGCGCACAGCCGTGCAGCAGCGTCAGTTGAAAGCAAAATGGCTACTATGCAGCACAAGCTTTTTTGCATTCGTGAGTTCATTAAAACTGAGTCGGCGACTGCTGTGCAGCGTGCGTTTCGTCTTCGTTTCAACATTCAACCTCCAACGAGGAAGAGCATTTGTCGTTGGAATCACGAGTTTGAGCAAATAGGCTGTCTGTGTAAAGGCAAAAGCTCCGGCCGACCACGTATATCAGAGGATAACGTGAGACGAATTCAAGAGATTTTTGAGCGTAGCCCATGCAAGTCAACCCGTAGAGCGAGCAGCGAACTTGGAATACCGCAACCAACTGTCTGGCGTGTGTTGAGGCGCCGTTTACTAACTGGTACAGGCTCTTTGTGTCCATCTTTTTGAATCACCCTGTATATTAACAATATGTTTCTTAAAGCACTCCTACATGTTTCGATGTTTATACATCATCTTCAGGAAGTCTTATTATGTACGCTAAATTACAAAATGAACGAAATGGTAACATTTATACAGGCGATTATCACAGAAATTAATAAGAGACTCCCAAGGATTACACATAAACATCGAAACATATAGGAGTGCTTTAAGAAACAAATATTGTCAATATATACTGTGCATTAGTTGGACAAATATTATAAAATTCTACAAAATGCACGGAACATACAGCAAGAGTACGTACGATAATTTGCAATATAATCTATCATATTATAAGGACTGAAGTTAATTAGGTGCTGGAACGTGAAATATTTTCAATAAAATATTCTCGGGCTACCAACCGCGTCAGATGGTTGAAAGGCTAGTAAGCCAAGGTTTCGAGGACCATGTCTGTCCTTGTCGTCAGGGAACCGATTTTCCAAATCATAAAAGAATTCGATATTGGTGCGATTATCTCAGTCCACATCCCAACTAAACAGCTGGGATCAGAACAAAACAGCAGGGGCACATCAGGCATTTACGGAACCAAAGGTGAACACCAAAGACATCTGCAATCTGCTGACTCCCACCATGCGAGTCTGGCACTTGTCCTTACTACGTGCTCTGTCGTGCTCTGTCTTGCTCAGCTACACAAAGAGACCATCTTCACACACACTTTTCATGTAAAAAAACCAAATTCACACGGCACTGAACTCAATAAACATTGGTGTTATCTCGATACGGTGTTTAGTCACATAATGCCATACCTAGTATTGCATGACTAAATCACCGCATTTCACCTGGTCTTCAGGTCAGCACATCTCACATTAGAATGATATGCGGATAACATCACTGTGACATGGGACGGCACCCTTAAGTACAGTGAACAGTTTACGCGAATTGTGTGTTAACGTCACTTCGTATTACTGACAAACATTTATTTCAGTGAAGAAGAAAAAACACCGAAACTGTCTAAAAATGCGTAAACGATTAAAATGTTACTGATGTCAGCTGGCTTAGGTACCGTTCAATGAAAATCACAAGCAATGTAATTTGTGGTTTGCGTGTCATTTTGCCTTCGTTACTTCGTTTCGTTTGCTTGCCTCTTGTTTTTGTCTTGTTTTCTGTTAAACTATTTTCGGTCATGCGCCCGCATTTTGGAATGCAAGTTACACACCCATATGACTTATTTTAGATCAGCTTTAATACTATATTAGCAAGTAGGCCTATGTCTTTTGAGTGACCCTTCACTCCAGGTTACCTTCACGTGACTGATTTCAGAGAGCAGTCAGTGAATACCAGGAGAATGCGGGGGAAGGGCACACACACACACCACACAAACACACACCAAACACACCACACACACACACAACCACAACCACACACACACACACACACACACACA
>Ga0123354_10007060_pt1 | contig 16807 bp, 7 predicted proteins | sample TergutLab28metaG_2_FD_97872 | JGI IMG/M metagenome (GOLD analysis project Ga0123354, IMG submission 97872) | Labiotermes labralis P4 segment gut microbial communities from Petit-Saut dam, French Guiana - Lab288 P4 | ecosystem: Host-associated > Arthropoda: Insects > Digestive system > Gut ...
AAACAATAAGAACGTAGACAAATTTGTGTGCAATATTCTGGAAAGCTGCTAATTTAAGATTTGAGAAGATACGAACACTATTACAAGAAGCGATAAATACACTTACTTACTCCATGGCGCAGAATCCTTCTTGAGAAGCTAACTGGTTTGCAGCTAGTCAAGAAATTCCCCGCATTTCATAGAAACCGAAGGTTCATTACCGCACTCACAAGCGTCCGCCAACTGTCTCTATCCTGGGCCAGCCCAATCCAGTCCATATACCCACATCCCACCTCCTGGTGATCCATCCTAATATTATCCACCCATCTACGCCTAGGTCTCCCCAGTGGTATTCTTCCCTCCGGTTTCCCCACAAAGACCCTATACACCCCCCTCTCCTCACCCATACGTGCCACATGCCCAGCCCATCTCATTTTTCTCGATTTTATCACCTGCAGAATATTGGGTGAGGAGTACATACATACATACATACATATACTTACACAGAAAATAATCGCTCCTTCCCTGAAACAAAAAATATATTGGAAATGAGAGGCACTTCATGTCTCTCTATGGCCTTTGTTCAAAATATTTTTCGCTCTGATAATCTGTAAACGTTTAAAAGGTAATGCCTGAGATATGAGCAAAAAGTACTTTTGATATCCAAGTAACATTTCCAATAATAATGCCGAATTTAAAACAAAATTAGAAATCTATGAACTGTCAAATAATCCAATACAAAATCTCATAAATGTGTTCAATTGTTCTCAAGTTGTTACATTTAGGCAGAAGGACAGACGGAAAAATAGATATACAGAAGTAATGAATGTAACAGGCGCATTTCTGCAAAGTATGTTAGAAAAGCAGCGACAATAAATCTCAAGTCAGTTATGATATTCTGACCTGATCTGGTTGAGGAAGAGAAAAAATGACGGATCTTTTTTTTTTTTGCGATACTGATTATTTAACGTCTAACATCATATACGTTTTTGGCTAACTTGCTCTCACACTACTTGGAAAATTAGTCGGCTTTTAAATCTTAACGAAACAGCTCAGGGATATCTCAAAATTTGATAAAACACGAAGTCCAAGGATTTACCCCGAAACAATTCATCTGCATTCCTCAGCTACACAAATTCTGTATTTGGCAGTTAAGCTGGTGGCATACATTGCTACGAAAAAGGAAGAGGCACTAACATTAAACATAACACACGAAGTCAAAACGGCCATGCCCGAACTTTGTGCACTACTACCAATTCACCAAACCCTATAACGTCTTAATTCAGTGACAACTTCACCTTCGATATGTGGACACATTACGTACTTATTGACTTACTTACTTATTTACTTACTGTATGGAGCAGAGTCCTTCTTGAGAAGCTACCCGGTTCTCAGCTAGTCAAGAAATTCCTTGCATTTTATGGAACATGAAAGTTCATTACTGCATTCATAAGTGCCCGCCACCTGTCCCTATCCTCAGCCAGCTTGTCCCACATCACACTTCCTGAAGATGCATCTTATTATTATCATCCTCCCAACTATGCTTGGGTCTCCCAAATGGTCTCTTTTCTTCAGGTATCCCCGCCAACACCCTGTATATGTCTCTCATCTCCCCCACACGCGCAACATGTCCCGTCCATCTCATTCTTCTCGACTTGACCACTCGAAAGATATTTGGTGAGGAGTACAGATTACTGAGCTCCTCACTGAGTAGTTTTTTTTTTTTTCCACTCCCCTGTTACCTCGTCCCCCTTAGACCCAAATGTTCTCTTCAGCATCCTATTATCTAGCACCTTCAGCATACGCTCCTCCGTCAGTGTGAATGACCACGTTTCACACCCATACATAACTATATGTAGACACACAAGTTATGAAAAATGAGATTCTAACAACAGTGTTGGTAAACATTCGTAATTTCTGAGACATAGCAGAGCTACCGACTTTTCGGAACTGTGTGTTGCTTCCTCCTCTTACCCTGAAGACAGAGGCAGAAAGCTCCTACGGAGTGCCGCTAATATCGACGGATCGTCACGGCGCCATACGATAGAAGGCAATCTTCACGAGTGATGAAACTATGCTCTTCTGGTCTATTGCGCAGCGAGTAGTGGTGTGCGCAGTTCACGGATACTTCGCGGCTGAAGTCTGAAGTCACGCATACTTCACGTGCGATGGTCAAGTGTCAACAGACGCAGCTTAATGCACTGTTTCAAACCTCAAAATCAAAATTTCGTGTTTTACTCTGAATAATTTCTAGATAAACATATTTTTCGTGTGTTTCAAATAATTTGTTTTTTGAATAGCAGAGAATTTGAAGGAAATCTTGCACTACCTAACCACTGTCTCTTTCTCTCTAATCACGTTTAAAACGGCCACTCTCTTAAACGTAAGAGATATATAGATATACCAGTAATGTTATTCACGTGTGGCACGTATTAAATTATGGATCAGCTCAAAGAGATATTTATCAGATGCAAGACGCTCTTAAGGTCTGTCTTATATTACATTTCGTTAATAAATCACCGTGAATGTACAGTCTCTTCAGGTTAAAACAAGCCACATAAATGAAGGATTTAGATGTGTTTTAATGACGAGGGTTGGATATTGTAACTTCTTGCTTCATTCTTTTTTATTCATATGGGTTGGGCTTTCACACGTGGGCTATAACTTATGAAACAATTTGTTCTTCTACGTTGAATAATGATTAGTGAAGAGTTTTTGATTACCATGCTACTACATAAGGATGCAAGAATATTACGTCACTGAGTAACAATCATATTTCTTGTTTCTCGCGTTTTTCTTTTGTAGACTTTCGGAAAAATCATTTCATGTTCTGGTTATTGGAAATTATATTTCTCAACAAAGGATTAGAGGGAGTACATCACAATTATCTTTAATAACAAGATTTAATCTTACTGGTGAATAGATAAGTATTGCTTTTGATAGTAACTTTATAGAAAAGGCGGTAAGATATTGCTAAACGCCACTACCTACAGCAAAATTTTGAAACTGTTAGGAAAACATGATGATATTAATTGATGTAACTAGGTCTATCTTTCGCGTGAATCTGGAAACTTTCAAACGGATAAAAGCTGTACATACGAATTACCCCAAAACTCACGACATTATTGGTATAAAGATGCGGGTTGCCTTAGAGGCTTAAGTGCCTCATACAATTACGCTGATCGTTTCTTAACGGAAAACAAGCAAGGATTTCTCCTGCCAGTGTTCATAATAATGGTACATTTTTTTTATAAATACGAATCTAGGAAGTAAAATTTCACCTTTCTTGCAACAAATTAATTAAAGCCTGAAAAAAATTACCATCATGGACAAAACTGTAATATATTCCTGAGAATTCTGCACAAACAATACGATTCTAAATTTTTCTAAATATCTTCCGGAAGTTATAAAAACAGGTTTCTAATTTTCCCATTTTAATTGGCATGTACTTGCTCTGTTCACATGGTTCTAAGTAGCATAACGGGACAAGCGTTCACATTACTCTAGACAATGATCTGCTCTGCTCATTTGTTTTTAATTCCACCTCATAACACCAATAGCAGGCTTCCTCAAATTGTGTCGATACGACTACTAAAATACAGAAACACAAGATCATTCAAGTAAATAATTAATGTATAACAATTTTCAATCTGAAGACATGGTTGAAATTTTCCACGCTATCGTTATTATTCGCTTGTCTATCATAAGAGCAACCATATTCTATTACTTTACTGACATGTAAAAATTTTACTTTAATTGCTGCCAAAAAAAATAATAATTCATTGTTATATTTCATACATATTTACGACGAGGTACGAGTAAATGCCGATAGAATTCTTCAAAGCAGCAACTCAAGAATTCACTCCCTGTCACATTTTTCCTTTCAAGCTTGTCGCCTCACTGCTATATGCAGACACATACTGCATACATTCGCATATCAACTTTTCACTAAATGCTATATGTGCAAACAAGAATAACAAACGTAGAAATATTAAATTCTCTGCGATAATCAACAAAGAGGAACCAGAAATTTGTACGTCATATTGTAGTTCGTATAATTCAGGTTCAACTACGTGTGTTTCACTTCCCAACGTTGTGCGTTCATAACGCTATGTGATTCTTTAATGTGGTCTGAGGGCTGTTAATGCCTTGTCACTGTTGGTGTTTATGACAAGGCAGTACGTATGCTCCATGCCTAATGGAGGTACTGATGTACTGCAACATGTATATGTATACTGGTACAAAATGTTGGATAGTGCCTGCAACGTAGAGTGATGACTGAGCAATACTCGGATTTTCTAAAACAGTTTCATGAGCAGCACTTCTATTGTTACTTTTATTACTGTCGCAATTGTTTTCGTTTTTGTTAAAGAATAAAAGCAAGGAAGTGTTCATCATTCTTTCTACAACAGCTACAGAATAAAAAGCCATACATTTGTGCTGTGTACATTTTGAAAGAGCGGCTTTTCACAGCAGATCTGGCAAACCTGCCAACATAAGAAATTCAGGGATTTCTTATTGCTTCTAATCGAAGTATCAGATGCGAGAGATCTGGGGACGTCGAGACATTTAAACACAGCAAAACGACGCAACTGCAAGCATTGTAGAAATAACACATTCCGGCATAGTGGACTACAGAGACAGGTGCATCAGAACACAACCTGAAGGTGAAGGGTCCTGGCCTGAGTAATCTGCGTATTATTTATGAAATTAGAGTACCATGGGATGCAATTAGAGCAGGCAGAATAACCTACTACATTGTATAAAACTCGAATACAGTGGGGACTAAATTATAGGATACAAAATCAGTTAAAATTTATCTACATTTAGTACGAAGAGAACAGTTTGGAATATCTCCGATTAAAGTTCGTTAAGCTGCTGAAACTGAAAGACTGATCCTAAGGAAAAATGGTACTATGGGCAACATGGCCAACGACGCCTTTTAAGTTGCCACTTTCCGAGCCGTTCCGTGCATCCCTCTGGTTACTACGGTAATCTGATTTCAGAAATTGGCAAATACTATGGCATTCATAGTCACTTAAGCCTAGAGCTGTCTACACTTTCACATGTTTATTACGTGTATATTTCACACGCAGGGTTGATGTAGATGTTAAAACATAAAAACGAGATACAAGTTGCAAAATTTCAGGCTTTCGAGTTGGGTTTTAGAAAATATTTCTTGGTCGTTAGACTGTGTATGATCATAACACTGTTCCGTCATTTCGGACAATCGTGTTGTCGCCGTCTTCAGGGTGGCTGAATTAGTCTCAGGTGAATAATTCAGTATCCTTTGAATGAAATAATCACCCTGAAGAAAGAGGCAGCACTTTTTTCCCAATTTTAGAACAAACATAATCCTACATTTTATAACCTAAGCAACAACACATTCCAGTCAATTATATTGGATTTCAAATCAATTCTACAATCAAATACGAACAACCGACATCAACAACCCGTTATCCCAACCCCAGAATTCAGTACGCGTACACATTTTAAAGATTGCTATAATACAGGCCTACCTAATGTGATAACTGAAACTGGAAAATACCATTAACCGATGCGACGGTCTTATGAAAATGTTAGCTGTAATAGTGCTTGACACTTGCTCTCCTATGTACAGACATATCTCACTATTTTCAGGCGAAGATGTTGCAAAAACACGTTCAAGAAACTTACTCCGAAGTAACACAATCATGCAACAACCAAGGAGCTTACAGACTTTGTCCTGACCAACAAGAAGGCAGAGATAGAATGAAGAACCGCATGGAGATTCAGTGAGGCCATCATGATGAATAAGCTCCCTTACCTGCAACAGAAAGAAATTACAATTAACAATTACGTTAATACAGGACCATTACATGCTACAGCTGTGCAAGTTTTGAGGTTCTCAGAGCGGTGCTGATTGAAGTCTTCTGGGGTTTATGCACTGCATACCATCACACAGTTACCGACGTTTCGGAGAAGTGTAATGTGTCCCTCTTCAGGGCCAAACACTCTAAACAAAGTGGTCTGTTTGACCCTGAATTTTAAACTTACACAACCCCTTGTGTTGGAATAAAAAGAAGTTATTTGACCCCGAAGCTGGACACAGTTGTCGATACGGCGTTAACATGACACAAGACTTGAATCTTCATGTTACAGCCATCTGCTGTACAGTTAAGAATACACCATAAGAAGAGACGCTTTATGCAGTTTACTTAATGGAACCATAGCTTAGCAATTACGGTAACTCCTTTAGGACAGACGTGACAGCAGGTTCTATCCAGTGCGTTTCTATGTCGGAGATGGCACTGCTTTGATTCAACGTTCTCGGGCTTCGACCACTTGTATTCTGGTGAAAGCAGACTAAGCCGAAGATGAGTGCGGAGTATTGGTGGTACGTTACTGATAGGGGAAAGCCGAAGTGCTGTGAGAAAAACTTCTCCCAACGTCGCTTTGTCCACAAAAAATCTCACATTATTATTCCGATCCCTTCACTTGAATTGTGGCACGATATTTTGGGGACTGACATCGATCCATATTGCAGGTGCATAATCATTCAGTTCCTGCATTAGTGATAGAAATTTGTAAAAATGGTGCTCGAGGAAATAATGTCCAACGAATGAGAGAATAATATAAATAATTTAATTAGGTTGTGTGGACAAAATATGGATATATGGATATATTTTAAAATTAAGTGTAAGTGTTAGAATACAGTGACTACTGTGTCTTAAATGGTGTAACAAAGGTAAAGTGTTACCGTTACAGGCCAAATGTGGCCCAGAGGGTGGGTAGAGGTATAGCTCTACTCTTCCATGACCGCGGCACTATAAGGGGGTGAGTGGTCAGCAGCACGCCCCGGCCGCAATTTACGCCTGGGAAAGACCCTGTACCCATTTTACAGGAGGCTGGGTTGGCCCCAGGGCCGGTCTGGACGGGCGTAAAATCTCGTCCCTACCGGGATTAGATCCCGGACCGTCTAGCCCGCAGCTCAGTAGCTATACCGACTGCGCTACCGGGCCCACCTTAAAAGGCGTAGGTAAGGTAAAAAAAACTTAATAAAGTTAATGTCAGAGACCGATTGAAGTATTACATGCTGAACGGACTGTAAGTTTAGCCGCTTGTCTTCAAGATAATACCATTGCTTTTCTAGCTTTGCTTAGTGCATGGAAAAATGGACTTGCAGAGATCTCGCACAAAGCAACAACTGTCACTGCAGTGCGTAAAGAAATAGAAGAAAAAAGAAATGGAACACTCATAGCAGTAAAAATATTTTGTGAAACGCACAGAGATAGCAAAGTTGAAAACACACAAAGCAAGGAAAAAATTCTGGACAAAAAGTAAAATATTCCACCTTATTTGAATAAACAGTTCCCTTCAAAATGAAATTAAACAACTTGCACACACACACACACACACAATTTTCCAACAAGTTACAAGTCATTCCTGAAGAGCAGGAACATAAGGCTCTGTGTTATATTATACTGGAAGCCAAATATCCAAATACCGATATTCGTAATGTTGGCGAAAGTTTTGCCAACGTGCACGCAATCACATGTTTCTGTTATTAAAATTCAAATTTCATCTTATTTAAGCATCACCGAGTTCCGGTGCTCCAATAAAACGTCAAGAAATAAAACTGTTGTGACTGGAGCAGTGCGTCCACACTGCCTACAAAACTTTACGGGAAGTACAAGGGCAAATTTACCTCGTATAATAAGTGTACCTGTTCCGGACAATATAGGTTAAACTATGCTCTTGCTGTTGGTAAACCCACACTACAGTCCACCGCACGTGCCTCATCACTTATCGGCATTCATGTTGTCACAACTGCTTTACATCCTGCGCTGTATCATGATAGGTCTAGAAGCCTACATTCTTTGCCAGCCTCGAGTTATGGGTCAGAATCTTCAGTTGATTCGTTCCCATAAACGGATTTGGGTTCAAAAATTCCTATAGCAATAAACTATATTTATTTCCTACCCCGAAACAAAACAAGCCATATCTCTTTAGTTAATTGAAACAGACCAGTTCTCGACATTTGATTTCGTTCAGTTCCCTAAACTTCCTCGTGCGCAACAACGTAGGATAGCCCGCGGGAAGAACTTTTTAAGATTACTGACTTCATTTCTATGTCCGGCGTAAAATCGTGCATCTCAACTACGATGTGTAAGTTTACTACGTCGTCCGGATTCCTCGACGTTATGGAATATTTGTAACAATTGTTTGCTTTGCAAGGAGTAGGAACATCATAGTCTTTTGGGACATGATAAGTTATCCCACTTCCAGAGTGTCGGAACTGGTCCTGTACTCATATTTAACGTGTACCGGTGACTATTTTAAGGGGGGGGGGGAGCGAAAATTTGTAGGGACTTGAAGCTAACCACTCACCCCAACTCGTGCAACGGTTAAGAATGATTACGGCTGCGTCTTCACTTCCCTCACAAGGAAAGTTTTACATTACAGTTTGTTATGCCTGACAGTTAACAGTATTTTCTCTAGAACCTCCACAGTTTGAGACGATTACCTTTCGTTTCAGCTTTAAATCTAAATTATTCTTCGTCATATAATCAAACACAAAGAAGGCGTTGTTAAATACCGTGAACTGTGAAGGAGACAATGAGTGTATGAGATCTCGCATAGCCAGAACTTCCAATTCCTACATGGAACAATAACTGAAGAAATCAAATCTTACTGAAAGTGTAATACTTTCGTGCACAAATCTCATTAATAATCGAGTGTGTCAATGACATATGTGGACACAACTCGTGGAAAAAATAAAAACTGGCGCATTATAATTTATCTGCTGATTTAAGATTCTGACATTCCTTAACTTCTTCAAGCAATAAGAACACTTGCGAGGTATTGCTGGAAGAACGTACTAAGCCTTGAAATTCGGCACTAGGAATTACAAGCACTGTGGCTTTAATGCCTGAGAACAGCACAATATCCATCACCATATTGTGTATTTCAGCTTGTTGAGGCATTGCGCTTCAACCAGAAGGTCGCGTGTTCGGTTACAGATGGGTTCGTTGGAATTTTTCATTGGCATAATCCTTCCGGCGGCAATGTGGTCCTGGGAACGACTCAGTCTCTAATAGAAATGAGTACCAAAAATACTTACTGGAGAGTAAAGCCGGGCGGTGTGTTGGGCCGAAAAACTAGTCACCTTCATGCACCGATTGTCTTGAAATTTGGGATCCAGTGCTTCCTGGAACCTCCAGAGGCCACCCAGACCCGAACAGGATTTGCTTTACCTTTCATAACGTGTAATATATTGCGTGTTGGACAAACATAATGAAATGGGGCAGGTTTTTTGCTTAAACTACTAATTAATACACTGTTATTTCTGATACCTATATATTATTCCAATTCTGGCAAAGTCCGTGTATGCATTCCCGTAGTTTGAGTATACACGCGTCTCACGCTGCTACAATTTCGCGTTTTTGTACTCCATTATTATCGCAGAAATCACTTACAATGTGGACGTCCACATGCAATGCACCACTAAGCAAATCGATAAGAATGCGATTACGCTTATCACTCTCACATTTACAGTCAGAATTCAAGTGAACGCTGTAGCAATTATTGTAACTCTAAAACCTAGTTATTGCAGTAAACAACAACCTTTTTTTAGTAACGCCCATAAAAACGTCCTGCTGTCACTCGAAACTAGTATAGCATGCTAATTTATTGTGGTCCACTAACTCGTCTTCACTGCAGGTCATTCGTCTATTTCTTACACCCTTTTACGTTACTACTTCATAGTCCTCATTCTTCCTTGAGCAATATCTCTCTGCCAGGAACACCCGCCATCTTCCTCTTCCAAACATCCCCCGAAGTACCACACTCGCTGACTCAACAAAGTGTCAACCCCCATAGCAAGAGCGGAGAGTTTTTGTGTCTAACCACCGGAAGTTCGAAGCAGCGGCATGAAACGTTGCACGCATATCACACAGGGATTTAAACTTCAGAACTTATTATTCTAGGCCGGTACTAAAGAAACATAAAAAATTAAGTGCAATTAGCAAGTGACGCAAAGTACTGCCAAGATGCTGAAGAGCTCATACTTGGTGCACAATGAGGAGAGAGACAACTCGCCCTCGATACAATTATCTTCTTTAAATGATACTGTTTTGTGATAAAAGCACAATTAAGCCACATCACGAAATGACATCTAAGAAAGGAATTTAAATTTCTACCGCAAACACACACGACCGTAAAGAAAGCTGCAGAATTTGCATCATATATAGTCATAAAAACCTCCATAATATAATGTTGGTATCAACACTTCAGAAGTTTGCACGGCCATCATTACTCAGAGTAGCAAGATTCGATGCCATGCAGTAGTAAAAAGTTGAGACACCTTCATGATTAATAGGTCTATAAGTTACACAAGCATATGCATCCAAAAATGGAAATAGTAACATATCTCCTATTATCTCCAAAGTAACGGTGAGGGTGAATGTTCGTAGCTGGAGAAGAACAGAAATCGCTTGATATCAAATGAATATGCCAGGTAAACGCTACAGAGAATTAACATTTGAAAAGTCAGTTGTAAGTATGCATACCAGCACATTTAGCTTTCACAAACTACACACAATAAACCGAGATTATAACATTAACGCCAATAACCGGCTTGCCTTATTGTAACTGACAGTGTCCTTTGCTAGCCACCAACGCTTCTTGGACTGCCACCCTGAAGATGGACATTTACCAATCGACAAGGCGTAACACCCCAGAAGATATGAATTTTTGGGTTGGGACTGAATCCTGAAAAGTAACTCAATTTAAATTGAATACATGAAGGGTTAAATATGTTTCATGCTTGCTAATCGTATTAGAATTCGGTAGCTTTTTTTGAAAAGTTCACCATTTATATGAAGAAATAATTGTCACTTTCGGGATATACAAGCTGTAAATTACCTACAATCATAAAGGGAATGAATATTATGGGTTACTTCTGGGGTTTATTTATGAGGCTGTTAATAAACGGACTACATATGTCGGATTTATGACAGGTTGATTTGTGAATTATGTATCAGGAAGCACTTAGAAGTGGTCCTGTCATAACGAAGATACCAACGGCAATTTGCCTTAAATTAATTAGGAAACGCACGGAAAACCTCAGTCAGGACAGTCGGTGGTCCCGCCCGAGAATCGCAACTGGAACCTCTAGGACACGAATCAACAGTATTACAACCACACATTGCAATGGGTTATAGTGAAAGGGGGTTATTTGTAACAGATACAGGAAAATATCCCCTTTTCTCAGGCAAAGTTGTATCAGCATTACACTCCATTCGGTCCTTTGTCTCTGGTGCATTTGAAACGGGCCAAGAATACTTGCTTCCGTTGGCTAATTCCCGTCTCCAGGCGACTGTTACTGTACTGAAGGACAAAGTTCTTCATTTTGAGGTCTGCGGTAAAATGAGAGTTGATTAACGTATTAGTTTAGTAACTGCAGCATCTCGGATTTGATGCCAAAACTGCGACAGAATTTAGAACTCTATTAGTACCTTAAAACAGAAAAATTAGTGACTTCACAAGCCAGCCTGCATAAGGAGTCAAGCCTCGATATATACTAATTCTACAATTAATCCAATTTAACATTCGTGTTTCGAAATTCAGCCGCCTAATACGGTTAAGGGTCACATAGCCTGGGCCCTTTCTTTCTTCTTCTGCATTCGCAATCACTTCCTCTCTCCAACCCACCAACGCGTCGACATTACACACACCCACGTAACTGAACAACAAACTTTCCATATAGCTACGAGTGTCTATTTTTATAAGTCAATGACTTGACTCCCTCCCATATGACGCGTCTTCTGGACCGAGAGCTGGATGAAGCATACTATGGAATGGAGGGATTCTACATTATTCCCATCCCCCATTTCTCTTTTTCTCTTACTTCCTTCGCTTACAATTTTTCTCCCTCCCTTAACTTTATACCATAAATTATTTTTTTCTTTTCTGCTTCGTCCAGGATCCGTAGTTCCCTCTTCGTTTAATATGCACATTCTTATTCGCATGTCTACTCTCCTCCCCGCTGCACGCCTTACCGACAACCTAACCTAACTCACCCTACAAATCCCCATATACCCAAGCCTATATATATTCCTAGTGACTATCCGAATTTTTCTCATTTATCACCTGGTATTTCACTATCAATTCTTCCTTCCACTTCTCCAAGTTCTCTTCTCTCCAAGTGCTTATTCTATGTCTACAAACTGAAGTGACAATTTCAGGCCTCGAATGTTAGAGATGTTTACAATTATAATGTATGTTGACATAAGGTTGTGGCAGTGAAAATAATTAAAACCTGACATTATGACCTCATGCAAAAGTAGTGGGGACAGAGGGCAGAGAAACTTAAATACATGTAGCTATCTTATAGCGTTAGGAACCCATTCACCGTCCAATTAAATGCATGTGTTTAAAAAATTAATTCCTATCCTTTGTATTACGCATGAAAATTACGAAAATATAATGGCAGAAGTACTTCCGTTACGTGTATGAAGCCGAGGCCGAAAGTCTTAAATAACACTGTAAACAAATAAACAAATGTTAAATATAATAATACAGTGTAAAGATATGGTTTTTATTACTTATCAAATTAACACCTATTTTAACCTACCTACCCTATAGCCGTGTTGTGGACAGTCTCTGAAACATCCGTGGCGATTCTCTGGTTTTCTGTAACCTCTTTAGTGCACACTGCAGCGTAAAAAGGGTCTACAAGATTAGGGCCTGTAAAAACTTTCTCCCGAGCTAAAAAGTACCCGCTGATTGTTTGCTAGTTATAAAAAGTCTCATAACTTTCTAAAACGTTTACGATTGTGCACAATTTTGGAAGGCAGGCGTCACAGACTGCAGGATCAGTCTCCGTGTAAACACAGTTAGGTGCAGGTGATTTAGCTTTTGCGTTCAAAACAAGTATATGTTTTCGTGGCCATAGTTCACTACGCAGTGATAATTAACAGTAAAACCGCTAGAAGTTCTAGCCTATGAAACAGAGTGCTTTGCTTAATGATAAAGAAGCCTTTTCTAATGCAACTGGATTTCGGCTACAGGACATGTTGCTGTAAGGTATTTCGTGAAAACAAGTGGACAAATTCAGAACTTACACTTACCCTAACACCAAGCCTCACTTCCATATGCTATGTAGAACAGCACGAAGCTGTTTGCTAACAACCAACGTAACTTAATAGCCGTAAATGTGAACAAGTGATATAGGGGGAAAAAAAACTGAAATATTATCATCAGAATAGACTTTCCAGGTATTTGTGCGGAACAAATTTCACTCAAGTGAACTTTCTGGACACGATTCACGTCACCAGTATTGGAGATGAATTTTGAATTGCGTAACGTCACGTAGATACTGTGAAGAACACTTTGGAAGGTAAGTGGAGTTCCAGAAATGAGACAGTTAGATGTATTTAATTAATTGATTAATATTTTATTCATACTCATACTACTCCATTTGTACTAACTCCATGTAGCAGAATCCTTCTTGAGAAGGTAACAGGTTCTGGGCTAGTCAAGAAACTCCTCGTATTTTATGGAACCCTAAAGTTCAGTCCAGTCCATGCACCCACCCCACTCCTTAAAGATCCATCTCAATATTATCCTCCCTTCTACGCCTGGGTGTTCCAAGTGGTCTCTTCCCCAAAGATTTTCCCACCAAAATCTGTATGCACTTCTTCTCTCTCCCACACGTACTACATGCCTCGCCCATCTCATTCTCCTTAGTTTGATCACCCGAATGATATTTGGCGAAGAGTACAGAACATAAAGTTCCTCATTATGTACTCTTCTCCAATATCCTATCACCTGGTCCCTCTTAGGCCCAAATAAATCCTCACTTCAGCAGTAGAGTATTATAAAATAAATTATGAAATATATGAATATATATATATATAAGCACTATAAATAAATTATTAAAAGCCAATTTCCCAACACCTTCAGACTACACTATTTTTCAGTCATACGCACTGCTGCACTATTTTTTCACAGACTTTGAATATGCCGATCTCATAACTTCAGTTGCAAGCACTGATAAAATTCTGCACACTGATCGTTAAGAATTACAACATTATTCCGAAATCAAGTATTTATAATAGACGTACTTGAGGCATGAACTGGTTTATGGTCAGTGCGTGGCAACAATTTAAAAATATAAACAGAGGTAACTGCAGTAAATTTCATAGTGTTTTTTTTTTGCTTTCAGTTTAGTTTGTGTTGGCTTATTTAACCGAAACAAGAACTATTAAACGCTTCGCAAGTCCTGTGAAATCGATGAAAATTCTTGTAAAAAGTAAAGTGGAAATGGCAAAATCGAAAGGGAAATCAAGCCGCAGGAGAATACGCTAGGAGATTAAAATTTTTGTAACAAGTCTTGTATGGTGGAGGATTTTGTTAACAAATTCGCAAGAAACGGACTTCAAACTGCGAAAAATCTGCAATTTAACTCAATTAATAAACATTTGTTCTTTATATGACCCATCATCCACGCATTGATGAAAATATAAAATAATATTACCAACAAATGCACATAAGTATACTGAAATTAACTGATATAATCAACCCATTCATAATGTTTCCAATACAATATGGATGATAAGCTGTACGGAAAGAATCCAATAGGAAAACATTCCAGTACACGATTAAAAACTTGGCGACTGGCTATAGGCACCTTACTGTTATTACCACAGCGACATCTATGAAAATACAATGGACTGACCTTGTAGCTAGGAGAGGGAAAAAGATAATGCATGCAAAATTTTAGTGGGAAGTGTCCCGGAGAACGAACCCTGGCATGACTGACAAGGAAATTACAGGAAAAAAATTAAGGCGAATATTTGGGGAGTGGTTTGTGGGAACAAATTGTACACGAAACTTCCTCAAAACTGTATCTGACGGCTGAAACTGGACGTTTAGATTCTCTTGACAGCCGTGTCACGAATTTTGCCATGCCGACAAAAATTAAAAAAAAAAACGAATTTATCTTCAGATCCCACAAGACGGCTGTTTCACAGCATGGTATTTAGAATGCATAAAATGTAAATAAACATCCAATGAGCCTAAAATATTTTAAAGTTTTTTTTGGTAGGCCTTGAAGGAGACACACTAGTTTTTGTCACGGTACAATCAATATTTCTGAGATAAGAAATTTATGAAGAAAGTCTTAGGGTGGACAGCACGAATTTTCTTATACTTACTAAACAATCTGGCAACATAGCAGTACAAGGTCAGCCTCCTATTGGAAGGAAAAATGGTCAGAAAGACAAAAAAGAAAAGAATGTACACTTGCAGTTCATCATTATTACACTGGCCAGCTAAGTTGCCCCTGAGAGTGAACGAGGCTCAGCGGGCCCTGTCTTAAATACAGGTTAAGTTACCTAAGGTACCTTAGGTTACCACACCTAAACTTGAGAGACAGAAAGAGAAGAAAAGATGGGAGCGTTCAGGAGGGGAGAGGAGACTTTTTAATCTGGCACGGAACTGTGTTGAAACAGAATGGGCGCAGTCAGAGTTGTAGAACCTTCTTAAAAAAGACCCAAAATTAATGGCACTGTCACAATTTGGAGAATTAAGACATTGTCTGTTTTAAAGTCTTTAGAAAGTAAGACAAATCTATTCCCCTCATCTTTCGGTTGCTATATAGGAGAGAACCACCTACCGAACTTAAGGTCATGTCTGGCGTACAGTCTTCGTCATACTGCAATGCACATCAAAGCCTGTGTGTAGTAGTTGAGCAATAGGAAACAGTTCTTATAGTCTTATAATACAACCAAATAGACGCACTAATTTATCAAATTTATTTTATTGATAAAACTCTACATGTTTCGGGCAGTTCCTCTGTACATCATCAGGAGTTTTTCACTGTACACACAGAAATGGTATATGTCATACAGGTTTGCTGACAGCTTGCGAGCAGGATCAGGACGGAGTTCATATTCTACAATTTGATTTGAATAAATATCTAGCAAACCAAATTAAGAAACAGATTATTTACGAAGATAACAAGTTAAGGACGGTGGCAGACTTCAGTACGTACTAAAACGCATTCGTCGTACGCGCAGAACCCGAAGTCATAAGCTAAATTGTCATTGGGTGGAATTTTCTTCGTAAAAATTACTGATATATATTACAATACCGGGGTAAGCAGTGGCGCAGTTGGTTGAGGCATTGCGCTACAAGCCGGAAGGTCGAGGGTTCGATTCCCGATGGTGTCACTGGAATTTTTTCATTGACATAATCCTTGCGGCCGCACAATGGCCCTGAGGTGGACTCAGCCTCCAACAGCAAATAGTACCAGGAATTTCCCTGGGGGTAGGGCGGTCGGTGCGTAGGGCTGACAACTTTACCACTTTCATGTGCCAACTGCATTGAAATCTTGGAGTCTCAACCTCCTGGAACCCTATGGGCTTGTCCAGGCCTGTAAAGGGATTGCTTTACCTTTATTTCAATACCACTTTCATAAAGTAAAGCAGCGGTATATCTACATGGTTTAGAAACTTATTAGAAACATGAAAAAAATTGTAGCTTGTTCAATGATATTGCTACTTCATTTTCATGTGGTTTTGCGTCGAATCCTGACCACGGGACAACTGTTCTGAGTGATCACTGCCGGAACGTTTTTGCCCTATCTTATGGTCCGGTATTTTTCAAACATTTTTACCACGATGGTTCAATAAAATATCGTACTGCGCACAAGTGGGAAAACTACATAATTTTTTGATAATTTGTAAAATTTCAAATATTTTAAAACGAAATTAAATTAAATCTCTAAGCATGAATAAATTAAGAGTGGGTTGCGGGGGGGGGGGGGGGTTTGGGTGTTTGT
>Ga0123354_10007062_pt1 | contig 16806 bp, 10 predicted proteins | sample TergutLab28metaG_2_FD_97872 | JGI IMG/M metagenome (GOLD analysis project Ga0123354, IMG submission 97872) | Labiotermes labralis P4 segment gut microbial communities from Petit-Saut dam, French Guiana - Lab288 P4 | ecosystem: Host-associated > Arthropoda: Insects > Digestive system > Gut ...
AAGCTTATACTGGAATGCGCAGTCAGCCATGTTACATCACCACTGGGCATTCATGAGTCATGTATATTGCTTGGAACCCTAAGGACAACTATGACATGAGTGCGAGTGTTTTTTTAGTTCAATTTAATGGCTTTATGTCACTCACAAGTTAGTTTGATGTTAAGTACAGATATTAACAATACAGAAACCACATATTCCTGCCAGTTTTAATATGTATTTGGTAATCAGTAAGTGTGTAACAGCTGTCAAAGTTACTTCTCTGGCCATTATCTCCATAACCGTTCAACTTTGGACATAGGTGTTTTGGGTTATATCAGTATACTTTAACATAAGGAACACCCTCCCGAAGTCTGGCACATTCCTCTTGGGACACCCTGTATAGTTTATGTGTGTACTCAGTTTTGACTTGGCCCTGTTGGACCTTCCGAAATATAACCAGTGTGTTAGTTGGGGGGTGTCTGTGCACAGCAGGAGTCTTGGGTGATTATGGCCATGTTGTTTTTAAGTTCCTTAAATAGGTAACAATAGGGTGACAACCATATAACCTCATTGTGGTCTCATACAGTGAGATTCACCATAGGATTTCAGAACTTTAAAATTTCTTTTCATAATATACATGTATTACATAGTAATATGGTGGTCATTCATGTACCATTCCATGTGACACTTGCATATTGACAGAAAATTTAATTAAGTTCATTGTAATGAGAGTTAATGTTGCATCTACAAATACTGGTGCACTGTGGCTTTTCTTTGGAATGCTGACAGGCATCAGTAAATTAAATGATAAATTGTCATGAAATACGATATAAGAAGTGTGCTAAGACCAGCAGTTTTGATACCTTTTGAACTGGTGTCTTGAAATAAATCCAACATATAGTTGTGTGGATGTATGAAATTACAACAACATTAACATAATTTTATGTAGGATTTTCAAGTTTTGTATTGTCATGGCTGTTTGAATAATATGCAACTTTTTTTGAGGTAACTGTTTTAGGAAAATAAAAATTGGGTGTAAACATAGTCCTAAAACAGAAAATTTGTCCAAGCTGCATAATATTAATTTCTTATATAATTTTGGAAGACCATTGTATTCTTGTGTCATGGCGTAGTGTTTAGAAAACATAAGTTATATCAACGTGCAATAATTTTGTCATTTCACATGCATTGATTTTGTGTAAACAAAGACATTTTATGAGTGGAAATATGTGACTTCATTCATTATACCATTCTTTGTATATTTTGTTTTATCAGGGACTGGTATTCCAGATGTTGGTGTAGGAATGCGAGATCTGCAAAGTCCCACAGAAGAATCACAGCAGCATAAACATCACTCAGAAGGAAGGTAAGTAGAAAGACTCATGTGTTTAACTAACTTAAAATGTAAGATTCATGTTTGTTTTGCATTAACTACTGCTGAACCAAATAGTGGTTAACCCACTTAGTTCAAAGTCCCAGCCTGAAACTATATCCCAAAATTATCTAGCCATGTTTTCCATTACAAGTCAGGGCTAAGTTTAGAAGTGTCCTGTTTCTCCCTAAAGCCAGCCTAACAAAGAAGTGTACTTTCTGATGAAAACTCAGACATTCTTCCTTCAGATCTGAATATGACTCTTACTGCCACTTGTTTATAACACATACATGTTATTGCACAAACACACCACGCTGAATGTTTCGGCTCTGGAAAATTTTATATGAACATGGGAAATGAATTAATCTGCAGGTGGCAGTGTGAGAGGTTTTCTAGCATACCAGAAAAATTCATTTTAATTCAGTATTCGTTTTGTTAGCATGGTTCCATTGTTTTTACTGACATGGTACTGTTGTATGCTGGGTCAGAAGGTTACAGTTTTGCTAAATGTACAGTCGTGAGAGAGTTTCCATTTGTACTGGATACTGAAACTGTTACTGGGAAATGGGTACTGTAGCTAATACGAAATGTTTTGAATTGTTGAGCAGGTATATTTAAAAGTAAATTTAAATTTCCTTCATAGTCTGGTACTGACATTAAAAATTTTTTCACCTTACAGGTGTAGTGAACAGAACTCATTACAGCGGCTGCAAGAACAGAATTTGCTCCTCATCAGAATCTGCCAAGAACTAAACCAAGAGCTAGCTGAAGTTCAAGAAGAGAGAGCATCATTAGAACTGCAACTGGAAAGATTTAGAGCCCAGGTGATAGAGTAACTGAACTGCTGTTCCACATAAAACAAAGCTAAGGCTATTCTACAAGCTTATGTTTTTTCAAGCAGCTGCACCACCCTGAAATAGCATTCTCGTAGTACCTTATGTCACAAGTGGTCCATTAGTCAAAACTAAACCAGTAAAGTCATGAACCAGCTATAGAATATTCCTCACTAGTTAGAACACTTATCATCTAGCATAAAATTACATCTCTCTCATTTGAGCCTGTTGATATCAAAGCCAGCAGGGGCCATTTGTGGTGTCCTCTTCCAATTGTGTATCTAAAGATTAGACAGTTGTTGGAAGCTGTTTCTATTTGTGCGTGTGTGGCTGTTCGTAACTGACCTTTATCTGAAATGGGGAGAATTCTATATTTGCCATGCCAAATTCATTTATTTTATGACATTTGAATTGGTTAAAAGACATTAACATTTGTATCAACAGTTGCTGAAGAACAGAGTTTACTGAAATTCAGAAATAAAAGACATACATTTTTATGGAGAGTAATTGCTTAACCATGGACTGTTCATTTCTAATTGAAGCAGTAGCTTTAGTAAAATAAGTGCTGAAACCAACAATGTGATCTTCTGTGTTATTTAAATAACATAACATTATATTGTTATATTATGGAAGGGGAACACTGTGTATTTAAGCCAGTCATTATGAATACTGAACATTTCAGATATTATGTGAGCTGTTTTTAGTTAATGTACAGGGAAGTGCTTTTTTCAGTGCTATATAAAAACATCCTGAGAGTACAAGATGCTTATAAAAATATGGTGACCAGGAAGTAGACATAATGAAAGTGATATTGTCTGTTTACAACATTGATTATGATTTGCTTTTGTTTCACTTGAGGATAATTGGAAACCACTGATTGCAGTACAGGTTGCAGTAAGAGAACATACCATATTATGTTGAAATTTGTCAATTTTATCATCTGTGTACTGCAGTTTAATAAGTAGATCGACTTATTTCTTCAGGTGATAGGTTCTCATACTGACAAATTGTTCTAATATTTTTTAAGATCAGCTGTGCTGTTACAGTTTCAGTGTGATACCATTTGAATGTGGGACTACTACAAAAACCATTGGACACTCTCTAGGTTTCATCCCAGATATTGCCACCAGTTAATTTAAAAAAAAAAAAAAATTTGTTGGCATGATGACTACCAATTACTATTAAATGAGAGTGGAGCCAACTTTCATAATGTTGTGTGTATGAGACATACCTATGAAAGTGAACATTGTCCAATATAATATTACTATAATGAATCAGCCACTGTCACGAACATTTAGAGAATCATAACAGTAAGGGTGTCTGTTGCAAACAAGTAGGAAAGTGGTAACCAATAGGCATGTTCATATGTTGCAAGATCAAATTGACCGAGACTGTATCCAGCAGTGTGTAAGTAGACTAGTCAGTTACAGAGAAGAGGTAGTCCATGGATATCAAAAGAGATTTAGATGACTTCATGAGGATAGATGTTTGATGCCTTTGTAATACAATTAAGTGGCTTCATAATTCACAGGTTGATGGTGATTGGTACCTTAGTTACAGACAAGCCATGCAAGGTTTTGTGTGTTGCGTCACTGAGCGAAGCATTTACAGTGTAACTATCCTTTAGAGCTCCTCAGTTTAAGTTTTTATTGTCAATTAACATTGTGTCAGTTACCCCCAAGTGAATAATTTCTCAGTTAAGAGTTTGGATTGACTGTACCGTAGAGAAAATTTGTGTGAGGTTTTCATTGTACTTTATGTTTGTTTGGGTTTGGTGTGTTTTGGAATCACATTTCCATTCTGAGAATTACAAAGATATTTCCATTCAAAAGTTGATAACTTGTAAGTATCCCACATATGCAACAGAAAGGAAAACTCTGCAGATATTATGCCACACATCCAAATGTGAAATTGCACTGCAATTCAATGCAAGTATTATATAATTAATTTTGTATGTATACTGTAAAATTATTACAAAGTAGTAGTTTATACACTAAGAAGACCATGATGAAGGAATTTGGCATGAAGGAAGAAGTGGTTTATTTTTTAATGTTGCATTGTGTGTGTGTGTGTGTATATATATATGTGTGTGTGTGTTTGTGTGTGAGAGAGAGAGAGATATGCACAGTATTTGATGGGCCAACATATGGCCCATATCCTTTTCGTTATTAATCGTGTTTGGTTCACTGAGATTGCCATGTCAATGCTTGTCTTTGTGTTGTAAGAAGTTCTGATGTTGTATGTGTGTATATATGATACTGCTAGCTTTTAATGTTAAGATTTCTACAGTTTTCCTTCATGTGTAGGTAATTGGTGTGAAGTGATGTGTATGTGCAACCATTGCAGACTTCTTACAATTAAACAGATTTGAACACTAAATTTAAGAAAAGTGTAAGTGGAGGAAAATTAACACAGAAATTATTGACTTGGGATTGTAGGAATTGAACATTAAATACGTGAAAACCTTGAATTCGGGAATATTAGGTGGGGTTTCACCATAATTTTGTATGGCTGTCAAATTCCTATTGTATGATACCATTGACTATACTCATTTTTTGTCTTTGTTTCTTAAAGGTGTGAGCTTTCAGATTTCATCTAGACCTTTGTCTTAAGTTGTTACCGAACTGTGTCTTATGTAGTGTGGTTTATGCCAGCGTCTAATAATACGAAGTTCCTTGCTTGGAACCCTGGAGGACTGCAGTGTAATGCGATACATATTTGTTAATTTTTTCCTGGTACAAATTTAAATTTGTTTTCTTAAATGTGTATAACTTTCATCTTATCTTGCAATGGACAAATCTAATAGGACTGCCATTGAAAGAAGTTGGGGTTACAGTGGTAAAGTACAGCACATCTTTTTTCTTTGTCAACTTCTGATTGTTCATGACTGCTGGCAAATGACATTCCACTTTTGGCCATGTTCAGTGAATATATAGAACACATTTACTTCTCAACCTCACAATTGTAGCTTTCCCGATAGGAACTTTGCGCTAAAAGGCCATACTTTGTGCTTTTTCAACCAAGAGTGACATACAAGGTGAGGCACTTACCTGTAAATTATTTACTGCATTTGCTCATCTACAAACAGCACAGTACTGTCTATGTTGAAGATCTTGTTGATATGTAATTTTCATTGGTTCTCCTCTCTAGCATTTTTTTAAACGTCATCTATATAAATTGTACATAAAACAGGAAATACCATTACCTCCATGCCCTGTTTGATGGGTCTCCTGTGTGATAAATTGGATTATATTTTTACTGAAATTTTATTATTTTTGTGGTTGCCACATATAGCATCAGTGATTTAAAAACAGTTCTTAACATATTACACAAAATTACTTAAATTTTTTCTAAAATAACTTTTTTTATGTTAGTTTATTCTTTTTGACATTTTGGTACTGAGTCATGGTAAAAATTATGTAAAAATTATTATTTTTCAGTACTGTGCCAATATCCCATGTCTTTTGAACAGCCTGAACTTGCCTTCTTCTTTAAAGTGTATTGCTGTTTTCGTTGCTGTTGTCATACCCACTTGTGATTCTGGCGTAGCAAGGATTCTTAATTATTACTGTATCCAGGTGAAAAATATTACTTTTCTGTTAATGTTATCGGACATAATACATTGTTTTGATTTACATATTTTTCATTAGTGTCCTTTATATCGATACTTTACTTCTGTGCGCGCATGTGTCATTGAGGTATCACTGTGGCATTATTCTTAACTGTTCTGTTGTGTCCTTGTTACCGTATGTGTGCTGTGTAATAATGTGTTCTGTATGTTTTGAGTTGGTGTATCATGGTAATGTTCTTTATTTCTTAAGATTCAAGTTTTCTGGGATGTTAGGCTGTCAACTGATAAATATTTGGTCATGTTTGGAGGAGTGTAATGCCTCCATCTCCAGAGTCAAGCAGTCAAAGAAGTGTTCACCTTGGAGCACTTGACCGTGAAGAGGAGGCATTATTCTTCTTCTCAGAAATATCATTAACTAATTAGTAGTTAACACAGAAAACTTGAAACTTCATTAACACTGCTGTGAGAACCTCAAATCTCACTTCTGTCTCTTTTTAAATTGCTTTTCAGATTGTATATTTTGTTGCATTTGTACATGTCCACTTTTTTGTTTTACCATTATGCCATTTTGTATAGTGTAGCATATTGTATATGCTGGTTTTATTTTGTGTTCTTAAACATTTTTATTACTGTCTTTATGTGCTCTCAGAAACAGGAGACAGTATAAACCATGACATGCCGTCAGTGTGGGTTCTGTAATGATTATCCATTCTCACTGATCAACAATTCTTAACTCATTTTCCAACATTATTGCAGCCATATTCATTCAGGGGTGAAGCCAAAATCAAACACACGTTGAGCATGAATCATTTCAGCAGCAGTTACATATACCTGTAGCATTTAACATAAGCTGTTTTGGGCTTGTATCAGAATTTATAGGTAGTGTTCATTCAGGGGTACATTGGCATCGGCTGGTCACCAGGAAGGCACAGAAGCATTGGACTGAATAGGATGGTGCACTGTTTTCCAGGTGTTCTGTAGATTTAGAAAGTGCCATGTGTATTTTAACATCAGTTGTTTACTGATTAGTATGAAGTAGTAGACGTACCTTGTAGTATTCGTGTGTTCCATTGAAGTGGAGCCAATATTTGTGTGAGTGTAAATTATTTCAGAAAACCCATAACATTTTATGAAGCATGCATACAGAAACATGCGCACAGACACACACAGACAGGGGTAATTCATATCTTACCCAATTTTGGTGCAGTTTTTTCAACTACACTATGAAGCACATAAAGGACATTTGGCATATATTCACTTGACACTCGATAAAATGTGCATTTTTCTGTTGTATAATTTCTGCTAGGAATAGTAACTTTTTCAAAATATTCTTCGTTCTGAATACTGTTTTGGAGGTAATCATTTACAAAGTAAGAAGTGGCAGTGCTCTGGAAAGTGATTGTAATGTAGATACAGGATTTGTTTAATGGGCGTGTTGCTTTTAAAAGTGCCTTAGTAATTTAGTCTTGCATATAATAGCATTGATTTGGATTTTATGGGCTGCATCACATTGGGATCCCACAGTATGTCATGAAATTGTATCTAGTACATCTAGTTCAACTTCATATATGGCATTAAACATAAGCTGCAATGGTGATGCTTTGTTTTATGGTTTATGATGGTGGAACAGTGTCTGACATTTGTTCTTAGATACTATCACAACCCTGTTGTTACTGTTTTACCCTGCAGAAACAAGAACACCAACTGTGTGAAGCCATAGAGTCTGAGACAGGACAGAATTGTGACATGAATGCGGATGAGAATAATGGTGGTGGTGGTGGTGGTGGTGATGGTCTGAGGGATTACTTGATTACATTTATTTGCAAAGGTTATTTGAATAACTGTTCACAGAGATTACCAGAGTTTTGAAGTCATGAATTAGGGTGGTGTCACAGTCAAATAAACAGGGCCATGTACAATGTGTAATTGCTCTTTGGGTTGACTTATCGTTTGTCCAACCACTATGTTATTGAAGACATTTCACTTCTTTAATTTACAATAATCATAATCTTTTGAATGCTTCTTCATAAACTCTGCTTTCTTCATCAAATATGTGGTGATTACAGGATGAAAATACAAGATGGGCAGTGCTTGAGCACTAGAACTCTCCATCTGCTAATGAATCACATCACTCAACAACTAGTACAAATTGCATGGCTATTGCATAATATTTACTAGTTAATGATGATATACAGTGAGCTGAATGTGTAATTGACTATTTATTAGAATGACAAGTGCAGTATATTTGACAAGTGATATAAACAAAAAATGAAATAGATATCAGTAAATGAAACCAGTTATAACTTTTGTATTGTAAAGTCATCAGTGATTATTATTTAGTGCATAGTGTTATATTGTTGATCTTCCATAAGTTTAGTGCACACTGACTTTTGTGTATGAAGCAGATCAGCAGATCTTGAGGGGTGGGGGTGGGGGGGTGTTGGTGGTGGTGGTAGTGGTGTAGCAGTGTATGCAGATCTGATTCGAAATTATTTTGTGGCAGATTCTGAGCCTGACAGTCTAGTTCACAGTTCATTTCATTTAGTACCTTACAATGCAGTCAGTAGTTTGTGTGTTTACTGTATAAATTTTACTTTGTTGTCCCCACCCCCCCCCCCCCCCCCTCTCTCTCTCTCTCTCCCACCATCACATTGCAGCATTATCCTGACATCTGTAGTGAATTTCTCATGTTGGCCAGCAGACCCCTCTGCACTTGTATCTATCTGTGACATGTTGTGCAGGATTATATTTGTGTAATCCAAAATCAGCATCCATTGTTTTGAGACCTGATCTCCATGGCATAGTTCATTTTGGGATTCTAATTTTGATGATACCCTGTTTGGACTGGCAAGAATTAGGTTCAGCCATTGATCTAGTTGTCACACATGCATAAACAGAACCCATGTTATTGCAATGAAAAGTTTTTGTTGGATCAGTTTATTATATAACAGTTTAAGTTTCTTTGCTCTGTAACTTTTATACATATTTTCTCCATGTAAACAGGATCCAAAAGCTATGGATTTCATAAGTCTTGCTTTTTGTAGCTGTACTGTTTTTGTGTGCATAAGCAGGAGTGAAAAAATACTGTTGCCCCCGTTAACAAGATGGGATATTCTGAACTGCCGCTGGTATAATTAAATAGACTAGTACATTTAGACAAAAACTGAAAATGAAATGGTCATTTTCTCCATTTAGTGATCTGTAAAGAGTGGGTAGGCATATTTTTTATCCCTGTACGTAATTATTAGTTCTTTAGATGCACTCTGAAAGTAGTTAAGGTATCTAATCTTATGATAGTGAACCAGATACCATCACTCACACTCAAGAAATAAAAACAAAATTTATGTTTACAAGAAGTATTCCTTTGTCTCTCCAAAATGCAAATTAGAATGCTGCCTGGATTACTGTACAGTACTTATATTTATACAAATCAGAGTTCATTTCCTTAACTTCTCTCGATAATAATTTGGCATAGAGGGGCCTTCTTGAAGGGCAGTGCATCTCTCATAACTGCTGTGTGCTTATTCCTTCACAGGATGATTTTTTTTTCATTGTGCATGTGTTTATTGCTAAGGCACAATCTCAGTGATAATATAAAGCATGTAGTTAAAATTGATCTGCAGAGAGCCTTCTGTTATTCATGGCACCCTTTATGACCTGTGACTGTTTTCATTTCAAAGTCTTTTTAATTTTTAGCATAATCGATGCATAGTATAAATTCTTGTGTTTTACATTTGTTGATTGTGTGTGATCAAGTTTCCAGAATCCAGTCGTTACACTGCATTCGTGTTTTAATGGCATGTGTGTTGTATTCATGAATATTTGTCTTGCCCATAAATGTTGTGACTTGTGTGTTCTCCACAGTATTGATTTAATTGATCATATCAATAATTCATCATTATCCACCTGATATTGGTAATTTTTGTAGCATGTTAAGAATATATGTGCTGTGATCCAGACTGCTGATAACAGTTAACTAGAACATGTGTAGATTATGTAAGATTGTTATTTCTTAATGCCTGATACTGTGCTACTCACAAATGTGAAACACTATGCATGCTGCAAACGTGTGATAACTGAGGGACTTGGACGTGGCAAGAGAGTGATTCATGATCTCCCCCTCTTTGCCTTTGCAACCTTGTTATAGTTAGATAAATAGCTGTTTTACTGTATTGTTTGTGGTTTGTTTGAAGGTTTAAGAGACTTACCTTTGAACATTTCAGAAATGGTATTTGATACAGTTTTCCCTACTTCATGGATTTATTAGATAATCCTATTGGAAAGGTATGTTGCCATGAATGGATCTGCTCCTGGGCTGCATTTATTCATAGGATAGCATGATGCATGTCCAGTGCTCTTTTCCAAGGTTAACAGTTAAAAATAGTTATGTAAAGCTTTTTTTTTTTTAAATTACTGCATTAAGTGGTATGTATCATGGGATCTTTTTCTAATCTGCGTGTAAATGAATATTTTTGTAGATATCTGGATTAACTTCACTTGGTCATTCCAGACTGATATACATGTGATTTAAATTATTAATGAAGCCAGTGTCTAATATTGGTTTCAAATGTTGGTTGGTAGTGATAAGCTTTTTACTGAATGTTACTGCTTAAATGTAAGGTAAGTCCAAAACAACATTCATCAAAATGTTGTGTTGATCAAGACAGCTGGTTAACTCTTGGACTCCTTGAAGTCCTGTCTGATTTGTACTACAATGCATTGCTTCATCTGATACCATTAGTGACATCACCTTTTTTCTTTGAATAATATATATGTAGTCAGTGACAGTTGTACATGGTGTGTCATTTTTTTGACAAGGAGATGTCAACTTTAACCCACTGACTGCCACATAGTTTTTCTGGTTAGTACACTATATGGTTTTTCTGGACAAGTAATACAGTGTACTAAAAAGTTCATTGTAGTCAGTGGGTTAAAGGAGACATGAAGTTATGCACAAACAAAAACTGGCTTTGTAAATCAGTAGTGTAACTTAAAAAAGTGCATGATCTGTAATGTAATATTGGTATGTCATTTTATGTTAATTGCAACGGGAGGTTTGTTAAGTGAAGCAAGTTACCAAACCAAGCAGTTGTACAAGATGTGTGCAGTATAAATATGAGACAGTGGACTTCACTGTTGGGTCATATTCTGTAACTTATATTTCCAAGTGCCCTAAGTTGTATTTATTTTAGAATTGTTAAATATGTCATATTAATACACACTTTTGTAAAAAGATTTGTGCATGTATTGTATCTGTGTGTACACGCACTGTGCGTGCACATACACACGTGCACGCACAAATTCCTCATATTACAAACATGATTCGTTCCACACAAACTGTCCGTAAGGCAGACATCCACAAAGGAAAAACTGTGGCAGCTTGAATGCTAATGTACTGATCCATGTGCTTGCCTGACTCACTTTACTGATCATTTGTGTGTTAAAGTGAAAGGGATGGGTGTGTGTGGGCACATTTACACATGCAGTTGCTTTCAAAATGCACTACCGTATGCCATATTATAAAGCTTTTTGTCTGCTGGCCAGGAAATAGCCTGAGATAATTAAAGTCACTGCTTATTTGTGTGCATTTTTTCCAATAAAAACTATACTAGACAAGTATTACAAAATTCATATACATAAACTCTTATATAAATGTATGAGATTTGTGCTGTACGTGATGATGAATATTTAGACCATTGTTTTCCTTGTGGTCAAAGGAACTTGTTCCTTTAAAATGTCAGGACTTTCTGTGTCATAACCAAGAAGACTATAATCTAAAACATTAGAGATGGCATTTTTCACAAATGTTACCAGTCAAATTAATATTTCCCTTTTAGAATTACTTTGTTGTGTGCAGATGTGCATACTGAATTATTTAAATATTATTTTTCAGTCTCTTGGTTGTCATCTGAGTTTAGTTTGCTTCATTTAATGCACATAATGACTGTACAGTATACTGCAGTATTTGAATCCCCCCCCCATTCCAATTTGTACACACTGGTTATAGATAAATGGTACAGCATTTTTTGGTATTAATACAGATAGTACCATAACATTATAATGAAATATACTGACTTTTAAAATACTCAGTGGTAATACTTGTCTGGCTACATAGTATATCATTATCAACCAAAGCTCAGATTGTACAGGAAGCAAAAACCAAGTTTCATTTTACTTGCATATTGTGCACATGCTATTGTATAAAGATAAATGACAACATTTCATATGTACATAAAATAAACTAGTGACCAATATTCTGATCGGTTTTGGTGATTATGTTTATCCTGTTATGTGTGTATCAGAATTGTAGTCAGATATTAAATTGTCATTAATGTGACACAGGTTCCCTTGATAGTAGTGGTTGCATGTGATAACAGGATTGCACAGCTTACTTCACGGTCATTATAAATATGACATGTCTGTATAAAAGTCAACAGCTATAATAGAATTATGCAGTTAATTGGAAACACCTGTATATTTTTATTCCAAATTAAAATTGTGTAACTAGTTGATCATCTTTGTGTGCATGAACTTGTAACCTTGTGTAGATACAAGTGCAGGTTAAAATTTTGCTAAAATTGTGTTCACATATTCCTAATGAGCTATTGTAATGCATAACTTGGTGCTTCCATTTTCATTGTTAAGTCATAATTATATGTGTTAAAATAGAATCACATCAATGAAGTCTCCCCATTGTGAACATATAGGTGGGAAAATTTTATTTCCTAAATTGAAGTAGATATTTTTTTACTGGTACTCAGTACTCTTGTCATGATTTTTATTGTTTCAGGTTCTTTCAGTAGAACATACCAGAACAATATACACCATCAAAATATATCAATAATGTTAAATATAAACTATGTTTTCTCTGTCTTCTGGTTTTTCCAAGCTAGCAATGCAGCAAGTATCAGTATATTGTGGTTAAAATCCCAACAGTCCCATATTTATTAATGTGTACCTGTTTATTTACCTGAATAAGGAATATTTTTATCGTTTCTAATACAGTTGCAAAGTAACATTTCTTTTATGTTTTTGCTGTAGCTGGATGTTGCACAGTCAGTATATATGATCTGTAACATGCATGATTAAATTAGGGAATGCTTGCTGCAGTTGAGTTCAGAGTATTATTGCTTTGAAATTTTGCAGGTTCATCAAGTTCATTTCTAACGTGAATTGCAGACTGGATGCTGTTTATGTGAGTCAGTGTAATCTTCATCCTGAAAAGGCTAATGGCTGTTGCCATATACATTGGCTCAATCATGTCTTTTTTGTACAGCCCTGAGCACTGCCACAGTTCTTTCTTTTCTGTGGGTTCTGAAGGACTATCTTGAGGTCTAAGTGCACTTCTACTCATCCATGAAGATTTACTATCTTTGATGTATCATTCTCAAGTAATATGGTGTTGGAGATCTGTGTGTATATCTGTTCATTGTTTATTTCAAAACTGTTGTCCTTGGCTCAGGCACACAGCATATTAAATGCTTGCTACATATTGTCTTCATTCTTCACACTGATAACCATGTTATCAGCATACACGTAAAGTATGGTAGGTCTCGATCATGTATTTTATTGACTTTGTGCAGTAATGATATACAGTAGAGATGACCTATCGGTTATTTCAGTATGCCCGAGGGGTATGAATCACTCGACGTTCGACAGCGATCCAAATTTTTTTTTTTTCAGTAAAACTGTGTGTTACATTCCAAATACAAGGCATGGAAGAGGTAGAAATCAAGAAAGTTAAGTTCTTCTACAAGCCATGAAGGCATACGGTGAGTAGAGGTGTAGCGCCACTCATTTTTAACCTTGGCGCTAGATGGAGGTGAGTGATCCTCACGCACCAGCAGTCTTAGTCCCGGGAGAGAATAACGGTATCCATTAAATAAGAGGTTAGTTGGGCCCTGGAACAAGTCAGGAAGTTTTGAGAAGATAAAATATATCTTGTTCCAGCTGGGATTCGAACCAGGAACCGAGAAATCAGTGGACGCGCCTTGTTGACTATACCATCCCGGCTTCCAGCGACATTAAATGAATACAACGAAATAGAACGTTTTAGACCCGTCTGTTTATTTCATCCTTACGGACTTAAAAGGGAATGACTTTATTGTCAGACAACCATGCTACAGACCTGCATTTGGAATGTGCACGGTTCGAATCCCGGTCATGACACGGACTATTTTGACTGATTCATCTCTCTTTCACTCTATTTCCCAAGGAGAATGACAGGATTGTAGTTTCAAATTGGCCATGACCGCTTTCTTTCACGTGCTTCGCAGTAAATCGCTTGTTATTAAGCCTGTCACGTGTATAAAGACAGTCAAACCTGGATACAGCGTCAATGACCACCGCAATTTGTAGCGGTGTGTCGAGATTGGAGACAAACCTAATTAGGGTGCAATAGGGAATTTATGTTCACAGACTTTTACGTGCGTGAAATGAGGGTGGGTCTACGTGTATATCGGGGTTTGTGTTTACTTTGAGCAACTGATATCACTATTAAACAAGCTAGGCAAAAATAGACAAACTTCACCCTAGAACAGGCCATTAAGGCCCAGAGACGGAATATAAGTATCTACTCCTTCTTCAGCCTCGACGCTAGATGGGGTTGGTGGTTAATGCCACATCCCAGCTGCTCTACCCTCGGAAAAGACGCGGTACCCATGGAATGGGAGGCTGGGTGGGCCCCAGCGCCGGTCTGGAAGGGTGCGGAATCCCCCCCGGAAATTCGATCCCTTCACCGGCTGGCGAGTCTCTAGACCGACCGAGTTATCCCGACGCACTTCTTAACCCTTACCCTGCTAACGTGGAGAATAGGGTGAGCTAATAATACCAGAAAGTAGCAGATGGGATTTAACTCGGTGTTTAAAGGGTTAATAAACAAACAAGAAACAAATATCTGACATAAAAACCCGACTAATGCACAGATTTATTATTAACACCATTTTATTACCACTGTGTCACTCCGAAATGTTTCAGCCTTTCCAGGGTCATCTTCAGGGAGTACGACTGACACATTTAAACAGCAGGGTCAACACAGTGAGTTACCGGATGTAAAATTTAGTTTAGTGAGCAGCGTGTACTATATTACGCGGTAGTTCACTTCCCGAAAGATGTCCCTTTGAGGGCTGAAACATGTCGAAATGACAGTATTAATTAAGTGGTGTTAATAATAAATGTGACCATTAGTCGTTCTTTTATGTGAAATACGATATTAGTGCACGGACATGACAAGATAAAGACAATTACCACGCGATGCTTGGAGTGTCAATAGTTAGAATCTGATAAAAACCGTCCCACTTCTATTTCCCCGCCGCTAGAGCACACATTATCATACTGACGACTTGGCACGGCCCCGAGTGGTGGTATGCGTAGTCGTACACTCTGCGACACGAATCTTTGGTTACTTAAGTTGGCGTAGGTGGCGTTTAGAGGCATGAGTATGACAGCCAGCTTGGGTGTCCATCTCCAACCCGTACAACTTTCCATCGGAATAGATTTTAGATCATAAAGGGAATGAAGAAATTTTGGAAGAGTTGAAAGTAGAACCGGCTGACGAGAAGCTAAGAAGATACACATCAAATATGGTTACGACATGTAACAAGAATGAACAACAGAATGCCAAAAATAATGCTGAATTAGAGAACAAAAGGACGACTTTTGAAGGGATTATTTGTGGAGGCCGAAACAGGTCTATCACAGCCTAACTCGTGACGGACGATGATGATGAGTGTAGTTTTTATGTTATATGGTATGTGCTCCTGTTGTATCTGACTTAACATCCCGTTTTGAGGCTGGTTACTCTGCCCCTCCAAATGTTGAGGCGCGAAGAATAGCGTTGGTTTGTACTGTTGCAAATGTATGGCAGTTTAAACACACAAATTCCATATGGAGCAGCAGATTGGCATTTGATAACAGAGACCTTGTATACTAGAACTCAGGATTGAAATAGTGTGATAAAAGTAAGTAAAAATTACGGTAGTATATGTTGTGAATAGTGTTAGCAACATAAAGATAAACTGATGATCCTTCTGTTTGAGTTTTGTGTTGCAGACTTGCATAGTTTTTGTTCTCAGATGGTTAATTTTCAGTCCATCCAACCATAAGTAATCCTTGTTTTCTCACATGAGTAATATTGTACAGTATAGGGCCACTACTTGTTCATCCCAATTTGTGGCAGTACATTGAAATACCACATATTAAGGAATTTCAGTTTACAGACTACCATGGGTGCTAAGTGAGGGTGGTGCTGTATGAGGGTTTGACTGTATTTTGCTATGAATTTGTTCAGGCAAGCTGTATTTATATAAAAGTGTATTTTACCTGCTGCCTGTTAAAAGGAAATTATTGGGGATCATCAGTTTGGGTTTTGATGAACAGGTCAATTACTGATCAATATATTTTGGATTAGTCAAATACTTGAGGGGGGGGGGGAATACAATGAGGAAGAGCATAGAATTCAAAGAAGCCTATGATTCAGTTAGATGGAAGATCTTGTATAATATTCTCATTGAGTTTGGTATACCCATGAAATGGTAAGACTAATAAAAGTGTCTAAAGGAAACCTATAGCAGAGTCTAGGTAGACAAAGATATGTCTATATGTTTCCTGTAAGAATGGTTTGAAACACGGAGATGTGGTATTGCCATTGCTTTTTAACTCTGCTTTAAAATGTGCCATTAGGAGTGTTTAGGCAGACCAGGGGGGCTTGAAATTAATTGGTACACATAAGCTTCTATTTTATAATGATGATTGTAATGTATTGGGTGCAAGCATGTGTACTATAAAGGAAAACAATGAAGCTTCAATATTTGTTAGTAATGAGAATGGTTTAGAACTAAATGATAAGAAAACTAAGTACATGGTCATGCAGTACAAAATCACAACATGTATGTGTGTGTGTGTGTGTGTGTGTATACAGGGTGTCCGAGGAGGAATGTGCCAGACTTCGGGAGGGTGTTCCTTATGTTAAAGTATACCGATATAGCCCAAAACACCTATATCCAAAGTTGAACGGTTACGGAGATAATGGCCAGAGAAAAGTGGGGGCTTCT
>Ga0123354_10007063_pt1 | contig 16805 bp, 17 predicted proteins | sample TergutLab28metaG_2_FD_97872 | JGI IMG/M metagenome (GOLD analysis project Ga0123354, IMG submission 97872) | Labiotermes labralis P4 segment gut microbial communities from Petit-Saut dam, French Guiana - Lab288 P4 | ecosystem: Host-associated > Arthropoda: Insects > Digestive system > Gut ...
GATAAAACTAAGTACATGGTCATGTCTCGAGATCAGAATGCAGGACGAATTCACAGTGTGAGGATTGATAATAGTACCTTCGAGAGGGTGGAAGAGTTTAAATATTTGGGAACAACTTTAACAGATCAAAAGTCTATTGCGGTAGAAATGAAGAGCAGAATGAGGTCAGGAAATGCGCACACGCACACACACGCGCGCATGCACACACCCCCACCCGCGCCCGCATGCGCGCACACACACATGCACACGCACGCACGCACTCATGCACACACACAAAAATTACTTTTAAGTATGTAGAATGTAAGCATGCATAATACTAAGCCTCTTGTCATGCTTAACATTAACACAATAAGCTGATGTTATTCCTGTTGTGAGATTTGTGCACTTAGTGGAATGGCTTATGGACTAATATTTCACAGGCACATGATGCCTCCATCTTCACAGTTGAAGTGTGTAAAACAAGAATGTAGCCTTATAAAAGCAGGCCCATAGGGGAATAAATAGCTGACACACTTCAACCCTGAAGTTGGAAGCTGCATATTAACAAATGTTGTTCTTACGAAGAGTGAAGAAAATCACCACATGTAAGAAAGCCTGTGTTTAGACCTAAATCTGAACCACTTAACTCATCTTCTGCAAGGCTTTCTGTTATCATTTCATGTTATCTCTTTGAATGGGATTTATCCAAGTGTGTGTATTTCCAAAGGAATGGGAGCTGGGATTCCGCAGCTCATACGGTGGCTATGCTACAGGCTACAGGCAACCCGAGGGTTTCAATCACTCCAAAACACCCAAAAGAGCTCTAGGACCAACCCAGGCTCCGATTCAACGCATACCAGAAATTCTTGCCCCAGGGAGAAACAGATGAGCACAAATTTGAACACTCACCTCCACCTACTGCTTAGGTTAGGACTGTATGGAGTTCTACCTCTGTTCTCCATATACACCTTTATGGCATGCACAGGGGCACCATTAACTTTACTTCCACCATCACACAGTACATATCCTTTTCATTCATTTTTGTTTGTTCAGCCATTACAACAATATTAAATGAAAATGCCAATTGTTAAATTCCTCTTGTACGAGATTTTGAGAAAATCTCTTAAAGAGGAATTTAACAATTTAACAATGACTCATTTTCTCACATACATAAAAACATTGCCATCAGCAGTTTATTCTCAGACTTCCTCCCTCCCTTATCCATCCCGCTTTCTACATAAGAGATGTCCACATCTCCGGTAGCAGGATACATGCGGCACACCAGGGTGTGTTATGCAGCACATGGCCATTTGTTAATTATATATACTATAACAATTACACAACAATTTTGGCTGTAAGGTATACTGCTTATTGTGATTTTTACATGTGGCCCTGGAAATGGCCCAAAATAACAGTTGCAGTCCTTGCCAGAAAATGCTGGGACACCCTCGCTCTAGATACTACCTGAATAGAATAGAGGATAATAACGTGAGCTCTGAATGCAATCAAATGTGAATAAGTTATCTGTGAGAACAGCAAGGTGCAATTAACCATGAAAATGTTGAGCAGCATGTGGACACAAAGGGACGGAGACCACTCAGGCCTTTTACAGCCTGTTGTCTGTCTTATCTTACACACTACTTACAAAATGTAACAACCAGCAGGGTATCATCAGCAAACACAACTTAAATGTATTACAAATTTAATACAGATCCATTCAAGTCCAGCCTCACACTAGACTTGATAACATTTGTTATTCTCAGTCACTGGTGCCTGCTACCTGGTCTGTGGTGAGTGGTGAAGCATATTTTTGAAGCCATACCAAGGTGTGGTTGGGTAATGTAACACACTCCGAACTTCCAAAAAATGGTTTGCATCAGAGCTTGTAACCACACTAATTACACATTATACATCTGCAGCCACATGATAATTCAACAGTTCAATGAGCCACATTTCTTGATAATGAGAAATTTCTGCTGTTAGATTAGTAAGTCAACCCAAATACTCAGAGATGTGCAGTTGCAGAAAAAACCTAACACTGTTGGTTGTCTATTATTTTGAACTACAAAATATGTGAAGACTAAATCTGGGAAGTCATCTTACAAATGAAATTTGTGCAGATCTGACGTTTTCATGACAGTAAATAAAACAACAGTGACTTCTACAATGGGATGCCAAGTAGTTACCAACATAGGTATGAACATTTCAGCATATACTACTGCTTCCATCACTCTCAAAACCAAATATGAATTATGAATTAAAGAACTGTCTAAAACTGTGCAGTACCTTAATAAACAATATCAGGTGGTGCGTCTTACATTTAAGTAGTTTTGGAGTAAATATGGTACCAGGCAGTCTAATTCTGCATTGTGCCTACTTTTATTCCAATACCTGATTACTTGCTTTAGTGGTAAGTGTAATAATGTTTTTGATTGTGCATAATTACAGCCAAATTCAAGGGCAACCATGACCCAAAACTTTCTTAGGCCCAGTGAAATTAAAACAACCATACACTGCTGACATGACTGACTTCTGAGTTCAGCTGGTTACAGAGGATGGGCAAGTTGCAGTGGTAATATTTGGGCCTGTAACTGGAAATGAATCTCAGACAATGTTGTAAGATTTCTGCATTCTTCTGACACTAGTTCTTGTACACACAAAGGCATATTATTTTTATCTTCAATAGTGAATTCGGTCTCCCCTACGGCAAAGATGTTGCTTAACATATGTGTTACACATGCGATGACATACTGAAGGCACTAACAAACTAATGCAATTTCATTTGGAAATTCCTACTCAAAATCGTAAAAAGATTAGACTGTTTTAAAACACGGTTTTCTTTAATAAACAGCCAACCTTACTACTTACATAGCATCACGGGGTATAGTCTTGTACAGCACATACAGCCATCTGTACCGTCTTCCTGTTGTTAGAAGCCCAACAACACTCAACAATACTAAATGGAGAAAAGCCCGCCGTCCGATTATGATTGAAACAACAGCCCCCACAGCCAGAATGCCAGTAAATAAGGCTGAATAATTCGTTAGCATGGTTTACAAGGCGTTTCAATCAAATATTCGCAATATATGAAGTTGGTTTTAACACACTCTTTTTTCCAATACAACACGAACAGACTGACTGGCGTTCCAACTTCCCTACCATACTTCTTCCGCCAATATGACTATACAAATTTTCGACCCATAGTGTTCTCGACGTTGGCCCATATAGCAACCAAGGATTATAGTTTTGTTGCTTAACCGACCATATGACCACAGATTAGTACCTCTTCAGGTCACAAACTCCATGGAATTGCAGAACTACACCGCTACAAGCGACGATGGCGTGAGTTAATGTAGCCGCATGGCTCAATGACTGTGGGTAAAGCATGCTCCTTGTGGTAACTTCTGGAACTATGTACATTACATCTACAAAGCAGCTATCTGCCTTATCATACCCTTTTCCTCCAACTCCCCTCTCCTTCTTCACATTTTTAGGACACTAAAAGAATTACAAATTTCGAAATTATTACGAACTAACGAAATAAACTTATTAGGCACTCACCTTATTATTTTGCATTATCTCCAACATATTTTGCTCAGATCATAAGAGAATATAAATACAATGTAAAATAATAATGTGTATTTATTGCCTAATACATGTAATCAGTTGGTACATAATAAAAAGGGTAGTGATACAATGCATGAAATATGCAGAATACAGTTTTTTAAATTACAGTCTTCCAGGGTGAGGGATCGCGTAATCTGAAGGGTGGATACCGAGGTTTTGGTCAGGACGTCCTAAGTCCATCTTTTGACAGTCTGTGAAGACAGACCCAGAATGCTTCACCAGAACATTCATAACCACGTACCAGACTACACGGTGCCATAACCCAAACTGCATTATAAATTCTCACCACTTTGTGCACCTCAAATCCTGTACAAAAGAATATGAATTCACCAAGGTTCGACATGTCAGTTATAAAATTAAATGACAACATAAAATTATGGCGAATTACTTCAGTGTTGTATAATTATTTTTAAAACATAATCCCAGACTGAACTAATGCATTTGTCTCATCTTATCACAGTGTAATATTCGTTGCTCAGGAAGGTCCAAATTTGTACCTTGTCAACAGTATTTTCCAATGTTCCAAGTGTTTACTTTACCACAGTCAGGATAGCACACGAAACTACTGAAGCTGTCTACTTCCTTGATAACACAATTGTTGACTGACATTTGCTTTCCAGTATACCTCCAATTTATGCTTGGTCCTTTAGGTTAGGTTACATTGGGTTAGGTTAGGTTATTAAATATTTATTTACTTAGTATTTTAGTTAATTAATTAATGTATTTATTTAATTGTTGGCACAAAGATATGTCCATTGTTCAGTTGGGTCCACAATCTGATCATTCACACGTGTAAATGAAAAACCCTCAAATGATGGGAAACTGTCCTGGGCAGAATAGCCATGGCCTAAAATCATCCCCTCATCCCCATTAACTGTCTCTATTTTGGACGAAAAAATAAATGCTATTCCAAACCGCAACCTTGTAATGTGCCTGGCAATAGGCTGCAATCTGCAGCAAGGTGGGTGAGTACAACCATCCAGTTGATACCATGTCTGCAGTAGTTATTTGTTGTCAGCACTTTAAGTGCTATTTCAAGATCCCTATTCCCTGTTGTTTTTAGTAAAAGAAGGAGTACCAAGAAACTGACTCAAAACTGGCACACATGCCTTTTACATTTGTCCTGCTATTAAGAACAGATATACCACTGATACACATGTCATTATATTAATTCATCATTATATTTAGTAATATCAGTCATCAAGTTAGGTTACACTAGCTATTTTACTATCTTTGTTTTCCATAAAATATGATAACTTGCTGAGCAACTCCTAGCTTCTCATGAGGGACTCTGCTCCATAAGCTTTTGGTTTCTATATCAGACAATATAAATGGACTTTCTTTGCAAAGCTGAACACAAATTTTGAACAGTCACACAGTGGCAACAAAGTGTCACCAATAGCACTGCCAACATCATGCCCTTCCCATTACATCCTATGACATTTATTCATACAATTCTAAGTGCACCTGCATTTAGTTGGAACCGATACATTGGAATTATATGAATACCAAGGTTAATGCATGGAATAATAATAATATTCAGATCTGTAACATATTCCTCACACTCCAAGAGACACCCAAATCACTATCAATATTACATTTACCAGCCAACTGATGGAAGCCGCTTCATCCCTGCTGTACAACTTAATTTAACCTTAAATATGAGCTGCAGCTTATAACACAAAACAGGACAGCTCCAGCGTAATGGCCTGATGATTCTGACTTGTTGCATACCTTTCATACAGCAACTCTTTATATAACATGTCACAGTTGGCAGGAACGCAGCCTCCCTCGTTCAAAGTCAGCCACACTGTTGCAGAACCCTAGTTGTTAGTCTGTGGCACAAACCTTGGGGATGGCACAGGGGCCAAGGTGGTAAAAGGTCGAAGCAGGTTTTTTGACCAAAATCAGTCCTCACTTCAGAATTACACATATTACTTTATATGGAAGACAACTAACGAGCAATGGCCAATAAAACAGCGGGCTGTCAGTTTTGAGTTGTGCACTAAAACAAAATGAAACCAGTTCGTGAAGTAACACCACAACAAATCACCTACATTTAAACTTCGGCGATGACACTTTAATATCACAGGTGTTTTTTTCTGAACTTATCTCCTTGTCACGGGTTAATAGTATACTAAGCTTAATACTTCTCTGATGAGAACTGTGCTCCTCTAGGTTATTATGCAGCGAATAGTGATAATTTCTTACCGACGATTCGGGACAATCTATTGGTCCCATGTTCAACGGCCAAGAATCCAAAAGAAAGCCCGGACGCTTGGCGCATGCTTCTACACAGAAGCTGAAATTAATACATTTGCAGTAACTCCGGTAGTGATGGAATGGAACGGATAGAATTCTGTCAATTACTGTACGTTGTATAAAACAAACTTCAACGGCAACTGTTAATTAGCGATTAGCATTTTGTGCATTTTTAATTTTGATTTGTAACTCTGTGCAACAGGTTGAAATAGTTCCTCAGCAAGTTCTCTTACATTTTGTGCAACCGATGAGCTAATTAGCATTTTCATAAGAGCCCCCTACTTCACCCTACCCTGAGCCACATGAATTAAGTACACACCCTGCCAACTTATATCTTGAAGATCCCTTTTAACCCTTCAAACGCCGACTTATATCTTGAAGATCCCTTTTAACCCTTCAAACGCCAATTTAAATCCCATCTGCCATATGCTGGCATTATTAGGAATTCACCATATTCTCCACGTTAGCAGGATAAGGGTTAATATCCACCATATCCTAGAGCTTCCTCACATTTTCTTGCAATTTTCCCCAACTAAACCGTCTGCATCCTTTCTTGCCCTTACACAAAGTTATCAGGGAAACAGTGCTCGGAAGTGATTTAACTGATTACGGAAATATGATTACATTATGGAATGTTGCTGGACGTCCTAAAAAGAGACACTCTTGTGTGTGTGATTGAATGTAGTCCCTGATTATGCTATGTACTGCAACAATGTAGATTGTAAATTTTAGTGGAACTTGTATTTGCTATTGTACCACAAATGTAATTATGTACTTGATCTAAAGACGAACTGTATTTGAGATTTTATTGTGAACTTTGCTCAGAGTAATGAAATAATGCATCTACTGGTGTGTAATGGGCAAAGTACTGAAGAGAGTAAGACTTCAACCTTCGCACTCAAGTAGGCCAGCTCTCTGCCTTCTACCAGCTAAACGACATCTTGAACATGTGCGTATTCACATGTTATTCTCTGTGTACATTCTCTGGACAACAATCTGCGAATGTAGTGGACTTGTGTGAGCCCAAGACGCTGGTACCTTGTTCGCAGCACTGTAATTCTACAGCTTCATACTGGAGTTTTTAACCACGAACAATCCACATTTCCTTCATCCACACTCGGCTAGGGTGGAGGATACAAAAGGTGTGTGTAAATGTGCGATCAATTTACAGTCCCCATGTAGAACAGCTATCCTGTACTCACTCTTACACATCAAGAGATACAAAATTTCATGTTCTAAGTCACACGGAGTTCTAAATTTTCTATGGGGGCACCTAATATTTTGAGGTGGCTCTTACATTTATGGGAAATTTGTGTACCCGTTATATACAATCATACAGGGTTACGTGTGGGGCCACTATTACATATGTGAATAACGTGGCACGTCTGGGGTCAACATTATAGCCAAAGAGCGCGCATTTGTTGTTATCTTTACATAGCCATACAGGAACTTCATTTCGCTAGTGTGTGTACGGGGAGCGACAGTTGTTCCTCAACGAATGGGCCCGAAAGAACGAAACAGCCAGCGGGCTGATGAGAACTGGGTCCTGCTCAACAAACCCGTTTTTCACTTCGAACCTGACGGGTTTAAATCGTTCGTCCTCCAACAGTTCGTCTGCATCAGTTCCATATCCTTTACCGTCCAGATGCCCTATTCACCAGATGGGGTAATAGTTTGTAGCAATCCCTAGCACCTCCCATCATAATAGGACTTGCACGCAAATTTACCCTTCTCGGCCACAAATTAATGACGTCCACGCCTCTTGTGACTACAAAAGACCTTGTTTCCAGAGTCCATTGAACTTTCACCGGGGTGTTCATCATAGTACATTTTCATGTAATGCAATTTGGCAGCCATACGAAAGTTTTCCTTGAGAACCTCAGTTTAATGCAAAGTGGGCCATTTTTAACAGGAATATGAAATTTGTAGTTGTTACGCCGTTTCGTTCTCTTTTATGTTCATGACTGACAAATCTACTTCATTCTTGCCATGCACAGATGAAATCCACAACACTCTCTTGACGCCAAACGATGCGTAAGTCACCTCGCAGGATGCTTGGTGCAATTCAAGGCAGACCCCATTTACCAGCACTATCTTTCAGCACTGTTGGGTTTCTTCTTGTATTTTTTTGTAAGAGTTTGAAATGGGGGGTGGGGTAAGGAGTAATTTAAATCCAGTGTTGTACAGACTGCACCAGAAATTTAATTCCGTTGCCAACGAGACAAGACACAAAGTCTATTTAGTTGTCAATCCTAAGGGATTTTGACATTTTATGAAGTTTAACGTTACTGGCTATCTGGACTTCATGCACTGGCTCTCAAGTGGTTATTGGAGTCTCCCTCTAGAGAGGGCTATAAATGTGGATGAAACTTGGGAACTTAACCTCCGTCTAACTTTCAATTGACACTTTTTTTTTTGGTAATTTATTTCCATTGTGTTTAAATGTTCAGTGCATGGTGCTTGGTCCTGGGACCTATATGTTTTCACAGTTCTGTTACACCAGTATCACTACGTTCATCCCTATTAGCCAAGCTGTAAAGTTGTCCCTGTTCCCATGACAACATACAGGGGAGCAGCAATATAGCTTCACTAAGTTTTCACCTCAGTCATGGGTGAAGGCGAGGGGACACTTTCATGCCCTGACTGCCTTACCTCAAGAAATTTCAAGTGAAGTTGACTTTCTAACCAATGAGAACCAGTGCCACTGGGAGCAGAAACTCTTTCCACCTAACATAATGGCACAAAAATGTTCTGATAGCATGCTGCAAAAAGATTAGTATGCTGGACCAAAATCATGCCCTCATAACTAACACTAAAAATCAAACCACCACTGGCTGTGATCCTGACTCCGTTCAATTCAGTTCACTTTTGTCTATCAAACGCACCTCACATACAAGAGGCACCGAATCTTCATTACATCCGTGTTTACAAATTACAAAATCATACCCTAACAAGTGCTGAGGTTAGTCTTAAATCAAACTACGTAACAGAACGATTACATATGATGTCGTATGAAGGACTTGGATGAAAACTGACATGCCTTAGTCTGAAGTAAATCTTCTGAACTGGCCTGCAGGGACTGACATTCACAAATAATCTCAGTGAGAATATAAGATTGTTCAGTTTTAACAGCTACATAAACTGCTGACATTTTTATAAGACAATGAAATATAGAAATGATGATTGGGATGACAAATTGGGTGTCCTGTCAAGAAGAAACAAACTGTAACAATATATGACTCTACCATTTTGGCATTTACACGCAGTCTTGATGAAAATCACAGAAACCTCAGTAATAATATTGAATAGCACAACTAAACCTCCACCTTGCAAACCTACATACAGCCACATACGATTCTGCTTTCCACTAAGCAGATGTGCTACATTTATGACGGTAAAGTGGAATAATAATTTGTCAGTGACAATTACTATACAAGATTTGAGGTTCTCATGGTGATGACTATATTATCAAGGGCTACTGGTGTATGACACTGTGTAGCTTGGTACAAAGACACCAACATTTTGGATGAGCCTGCTGCCTCCATCTTCTACTACAGGCTGCAGTTTAACCCAAAGTGTTGGTTTAGACTTATCAAACTATACAGTGCCTTATCCCAGATGGCCATGATATGGGTGTAATGTATCATTTTGAAATGATAAAAAATACACAGTGATATGCGTAAAACATTCAAAATTATAGCCACTTATGTCCAAGGTCATGCAGTTGAACAAAACGTTAAAAACCATAACATATATTTAACTTCATCCAGCATTCTGTACATTCATTCATTACATAGCAGGTTCATAAATTATGCTGGGGAAGATGAGTGAGAGTCAAATTACAACAGATGCATCCAATACGGGCTGGAAATACACAATGAACGCAGTGAATATATAACAGATATATACACACACTTCCAAGTCTGACCTTATTCAAGGACAGGAAAAAGATAAGAGACAAAACTCAAGTTTATTTGTTCAATATTACTTATGTGGCTTCTTTAAGGAAAATGTCTCCCACATTATTATGCCAGTCATATTAACTGGAAAATACCATCACTGCATGTGTCCAAAATCACTACACCCAGTTTTTCCCCAGCCTGTTACTTTCATAGAATAAGGGCTGTGTATAATACACATCCATATGCCTGCCATGTCACTGTTTCATTGTCTGAGAACAGTTACAGCCAAGGAAGCTCTTCTTTTGCTTATGATTCAGGTGTATGTTCAAAAGATGCCACCACAGATTTAATTTTCAATAGTTCATTCTTCTTACCTTGAACACAGAGGCCTCTCTTGTAAAAGACACCTAAGACTAAAATTCTGGCAATACTTGTATGTTTGTGGTACTAGGACAGCAGTTAGGTGGAAACATGTTTTAATTTGCAGAAATACAATATTTCATGCATCAGGCATTAAAGTTTGATTTCTGCTGCATCAAATATCCATGCATTTACAATTTCAATCACAATATGTAAATACATTTCAAGTTTGTTTACGTGGCATGACTGGGGAACAAACTGAGCTGATACATGTAATGGTGACTTACAGAAAGCAATATGAATGTGGGCTCTGAATAAAAGAAACTGTAAACACCAAAATATACAGCACAGCCTCTGCTGCTCCCCAGGTGTTCAAAGAGGAGATAATCCGTCTTACGTTGGGGTATCAGCAGCATCAAAATCAATACCAGTATCAAAAATATGCCATCAGGGCAAAATCACAAATAAAATGGTGTCAGATAAACAAACTTGTACTGCATAATACACCAGCCAATTTCATCACATATCTAAGACAGTTCTGTCAAACTCACATGTATATACGTATCATTTCATCAAAATGACAATAACTAGTACACACACATATCAGAAGATGTATCACAGTTCTTCTGACCAAACTGCAAAGTCAAACAGTAATGCACTAGTAATCATGTTCGGTACACCACAGTCAGAAACCAGTACGTGAACAATGTGAAGAAAATGTGTAGAAGCATTCAACATCATTGGAAAATCCTATCCGCAGCAGACAAACTTCCAGACATGCTAACACATTACAAGTTCATCTGTCCATTTGTGTCTAATATTTATGCTTATGCTTATGTTTCCGTGGGGGTGATGAAGGAGAAGAGCCTCTGTGTTTGGATCTGGGTGAGGAGGGAGATGATGACCCCCGACGCTTTGCACGCTGCGGTGTGGGAGGAGAGCCACCTCTTCGTTTTATTCTTGGCGGTGATGGTGGAGAAGACCCTCTATGCTTGATACGTGGTGGAGATGGTGGAGATGATCCCCTGTGTTTGATACGTGGTGGTGAGGGTGGTGATTGACCTCGTGACTTCTTGCTGTGAGGAGAGCGTGAACGACGTGAAGACTTGCGGCTCTGAACTGGGCTGCGGCTACGTGATCTGCTCACAAGCAAGGTACATATATGTACATATGCACACTGCCTATGCTCACTGATGCTGTTACTTAGGTGAAAATCTGTACTATAAGAATTAATTTCCCTGTAATCTGCGACACACACAAAATCCTGATATGACAGTTATCCAGAAATTAAAGATATGAAACAGGTGGGAAGGGAAATCACCGCTGTGAAGGTGGCAATACTGTTGTGTCTAGAGTAATCCCATTTCCATTTGTTTTTGCATTTAAAGAAACATCTGGACTGCCAGAAGTTTCACGACGATGAAGAGCTGATAAACAAAGTCACTACATGGTTGCACGCACAGGCGCCGTAGTTCTATGGCATCAGAATACAAAAACTTGTACCAGGCTAAACATATGCCTTGACAAAGGTAGTAAATATGTTTAAAAATAGCTAAAAGTATGTGTTAAGTTTTTTTTACATCATTTTGTCAATAAATGCTTAAAAAAAATTTATTGCATTTGTATCTTTACTTTCTGGATGTTTTATATATATAATTACTTCCCCCTGCAGATTAACACAGATGATGAATTGTTATGTAAAATGACCTAGCTAATTAGTGTGTAGGTCCTATCACATTGTCCTTAGAGGTGGAAACACAGTCTGTAAAATATGATCACAATAAGGTATATATGTAAATGCATTGTAACAAATTACTAATGCTAATTATGAAGTAACAAACCAAATGATATGGGTACGTCTATGAATAATGAATCCACGTTTTTTGCAGGATTTGAATACGAAAGTAAATGAAAACATGCGCCGAAGAAAAAGATTAATGTGAATATGGAAACAACAGGTAATAAAAATGCTGCACGTATGGAGGGAAGATGAGGAAGACTGTTGGGACAAACAGAGCGGCTGATTACTTAGGACCCACATAAAGTGGTGATGTCGGTGGCAGGGTACTACCATACTTACAGGATACCCACTCTCCTTCACCATTTTTGATTTTCAGGAAATACCTATATAGAACATGCTTAATTTTGTGCACAATTATAAGGCAGCCTCTCATTTTCCAGATGATGAATTAAAGGGGGGGGGACTGTCGTACATCTGGGTAGGTATGGTAATCAAAATAGCTATAATTACATTTGAAACAGCAAAATAAACTGGGAAAATACACTACGCAACATTGGCAGGATAATGGTGGGCGAGATATTTTACGATAAAATCACAAAGGTGGTTGATGCTGTGAGTACAATAAACAACAAAGATGACAACAAAAGTAGTGGGCAAATAAACTGGCAGCTTAAGGGGTCACAAACAGGGACAGAGAAGGAGATTTTGGCATCCTTTTGTCACAACAAAAATCCATTATACCCGGTAGAAAAAGGGATATTAATTTTCAAACACATTTTAATGTAAATTCTGTTACCTGACCACTTCTAAAATGATACTTAACTGTACAACACGAACATGAGAAGGTTCGAGTAAGCTCACATCACTGTTTTATCAATGTGCGTTTACTCCTGTCTTACATTTGTTTATTCATTTACTAAATAATCCTTTCTTACATCTGTCTATTCATTTACTAAATACTGCTGTGAAATATGGATTTATTTATTTTTTTTATTTTTGGCACAACAGCCTACAGTGGGCCAGGGCCTCCTCATTCACGAGGTTTCTTGATCACACACAGTGACCCACCACAGCAGGTAGGACTCCTCTGGACGAGTGATCAGCTCATCGCAGAGACCTCTACCTGACAACACACAACACTCACAACAGACAGATCTATGCCCCCCATGGGATTTGAACCCACAATCTCAGCAGGTGAGCGGCCACAGACCTATGCCTTAGACTGCACGGCCACTGGGACTGGAGAACTAAGGATTAACTTCACCAATGACTCAACATTATATATAGGCAGAAATAATCAGCCTAATTAAAGGTAACAGTTACTTCCAAAGAAAAATGAAACGCAACTGGGAAGTCAATATTTGTAAAACATAATGCAATAAAAACAACTCACCTATATGAACGCTTTGAAGGTACGGGGCTGCCTGATGAGCTGCGTGATCGTTTCGATTTTGATCTCGAACTTGATCTGCGTAAATATAGGTCAACTGAGATGTACACAGCTGCTACATGATTTAGTAGTTATGAAACACATTTCCTCAAAGCAATTCAATCATTTGTATGACACAATTATAAGTAAAAATTAGCACTGTTAGTGTACTGCAGAGTATGAATTACTTCTGTGTTTCACAGATTGAACTAATCTTTCCTGAAACATCATTCAGTAACATTGTACAAATGTTCACAACTATAATTATAAAAACAAATGTACTTTTAGCCAATGTCTCTGGCCACACACTCTAGCACCACTACATGTTGTTCCTCAAGTAATGGGACAATGGGTACCACTTCCATTTAGGGCAGGGACAAATATCTTTGTGTTTGTGTTGTCCTGTGTATACAAAGGACCTGCTATGGGCCAACTGCTAGTCTGAAGAAGATTCAGAAATCAGTAAAAAGGAGGCCATGTGGAAGCATTGGCATGATGCACCATGCAGAAGGACAGGAATGGTGTGTATGTTTCGTTGTGCCCAAAGGGATTACTGATAGAGGAAAAAACTGAAAAACATGGCTCATACCATGGTTAATCATTTTCATTTGTTTTCTCTAGTACTGGCATGTTGTGAAGGACACCGATCTAGATTATTTAACATAAATGGAAGGAGGGAAGAGGGAGAATAAAAGGAAGATAAGGACAAATGAAAGCAATTCAGGATGAATGAGGATTGCAGCAAACAGAAAATACGCAACAAAGGACAAATCCACAAGTTCATATACTGATACTCAAAGGGAGACAAGAAATAAAAGAATGCCTGGACACTACACGTGCTTGGATAAATACTCACGAGTCTCTATCTGTACGATGATAATAATTATCATCAGGTGATGATGAACGTCTACTACTGCGTTCACTGCGGCTGCTCTCTCTATCTCCACGTCTCCGCCTATCCTGTGCTAACCCAGAACCCTGCTGCCTGTCCCGGTCTCGTTCTGCTGAAGATTCCTGCTGTGAATCCTTGTCTGCTTCTGCTCGTTCTCGTTCACTCTCCTTTTCTCTCTCACCCTTCTCAGCCTTTACAGAGATCAGAAAACAAAAGAAAAGACTGCATTACCAACATAATGACGGATGTAATTTGCCAAGCAAATGATATACGGTAATGACACAGTATTTTTGTGAGCCTGAGAGGCCGATAGAAATGATCTATGCCACAGGTCAATATCAGACTGTACTTTCACAAACAGGATCAGTGATCAATGTTCACAGATTTATCACAATTGGTATGTGGACATAAAATGAGGAAGTAAACAAGTACTTACATACGGTACATTGCTAAAATTACAATCAGTGTTCACAATGATCACCCTCAGCCTCAGCACACATCCTAGTACATCTGTGGTAACATATCTCAATCACTGCTTGCTGGTCAATAAAAAAATATCACATCAGTCCACAACACTGGCCACACACAATGGCATGGTCATATGAAAGATCTGGTGTACCAGTGAAAACTGTAAACAAGCTGCACTGGTCCATCACACTGTGGATGCTGCAAACCATTAAAAAACAATCCTAATAAACTGATGCAACAACGATATGAGCGTGTGTACTGAGGCAGAAGGTTATTGTTTCAAACATTTATTTTGAATTTGGAAGCAAAACTTATGCTCTTGTTCACTTATTCTTGTTTACCATTCAGGTTGTGGGAGACCCATAAACCCAACCAATCACAACCATGTTTATATATTTATGACTGGAAATGACCCCACAAACAAAGTCCTAAGTCACATCAAAGTGTGAGTGACCCAGTGGCAATGACACATAACATGGGCCATGCCATGACAGAGGCAATCACCAGCCCCTCACTGAAGAAACCTGGGTTTGAAACCAGGCCAGTCCACGTGCCATTTGTGGTGGACGGTGGCCCTGGAACAGGCCTTTTTCTAAGTACTCTGGTTTCCCCCCCCCCCTCACTATCATTCCGCCATTCCAGACATTCATTCATTTCTTAATGACATTATATAATCTTAGCAAACAGCACTATTAAAAAAAAAACACGCTCCTCACATCCACACCACATTTGGTGAACATCAGTGTCACTGCACTGTTGAAGTGTATGTAACTTACCTTACGCAGCAGCTTGCGTCGATAGTGCTCCACTTGCTGCTGAATGGACCAGCCACTTTTCAGTGTCCTCTGTCCACATTCCAACTCATCCTGGTACTGGACGGCCTTCAGCTCAATTTCCCGTAACCGTGCTCTGCGGTCCTCATTCAGGTCCCTGTAATCAGCACCAGTTGGGGGTGGTGTAGGGAATTACTAACTGAAGCATCACATAATTAGTGCTCTGGAGCTGAATAACAACAGTCAATATACAGGTTGTTTCTTAAAATGCCAAAAGTTGGTTAAAGTTAAAGTCAAGAACATGCCAACTATGGGACATAATTTTAAAGCCCTGTGGGGTAAACAGCTCCATGGAGGTTGTGTGTTGTGTCCACCTGATTTGAAAAGGGAGTTTGTTTGGTCAGTGAGTTACAATGTAACTTTGGCACCAATGGGTTACTAACACAACATCCCTTTGCATCCCAGAAAAAAACTTAATGCTTTTCAGACAAAGTTTATTACACAACACAAAGTGGTACAGCAACCTCAAATCTCCCAATAATCTTTACAGAACTTAGTCAGCATCTAAATTTAACTGTTTGAAATATTAAATCCAAACAATCCATACTGTAGTTTGAATAAATAGCGCAGTTTCAAGCAAATGAAGGAATGACAAATTTTAGTAAGCTGGCCACAAAATGAGGCTGTATTCATATACTGCAAATTCATTCAATGAGGCATTCCTACTCACCGCACATCATAGTTCTGATAGTCCCCCTCTTGCGAGTCCTCTCCTCCTGGGCTGTCAAAATCATCTAATCCCTCCACTTGCTCATGCTGCTCCGGCTGTTCGAGAAGATCCCACTTGCTGGTTGTCATGGCTTGTGCTTCCACCTGCTCTGGATCCACAGTTTCCCACCGAGATGGAACAAACCCAGCAGGCATACTCACCAATTTCCCCTTATTATTGCTAGCATTGGCACTGTCTGCCAGCTCCTCCGACATTGGTTCACCATCTAAGTCATCATCCACTACAAGAATAAAAATACTCATGAGATTTGAGGTCCTCATGGCAGTCAGTATCAGGTTTACAGTCCCCCTGAATGTGACACCATGTGGTGGACAGGGACAAACTTCTGGAAGTACTTGGTACCTCTACTTCATGGTTAAAGAACGGGGCAAAAGGTGTTCATGGAATGTTGGTACCCACCCACAAGACTACATAACTTACGTACTTACTCCCTGGTGCAGAGTCCTTCTTGAGAAGCTGACTGGTTTGCAGCTAGTCAAGAAATTCCCCGCATTTCACGGAACCCGAAGGTTCATTACCGCACTCACAAGCGTCCGCCACCTCTCTCTATCCTGGGCCAGCCCAATCCAGTCCATATACCCA
>Ga0123354_10007065_pt1 | contig 16804 bp, 14 predicted proteins | sample TergutLab28metaG_2_FD_97872 | JGI IMG/M metagenome (GOLD analysis project Ga0123354, IMG submission 97872) | Labiotermes labralis P4 segment gut microbial communities from Petit-Saut dam, French Guiana - Lab288 P4 | ecosystem: Host-associated > Arthropoda: Insects > Digestive system > Gut ...
ATCGCTTCCGCCTTGAATTCGTCCGTGTACTGCCGCCTCGGCAGTGCGCTATCTCGCATTTCGTTTCTCCATACAACTCAAGTTTCCAACTTCTTGCTGTACGTGAAATCGAGGCAAGGTCAAAACATCATGGGCTCACTGCGCGCGCAGTGTTTGCACTTGCGTGCGCAAGTCGTCGGCCCAGGCGCGCCGCTGGCGGCCTTGGGGCCATTGCGGTTGGCCGTAGCTGAGCACGGCGCGCAGGCCGGGCGCGGTGAGGGTGCGCCAGATGGAGCCGAGCAGCGTCTGCTCGCCCACGTAGATGGGCGCCAGGCTGCTCTGGCCGGTGCGGGCATCGACGAAACGCAGCGCCGCCGGCTGCACCGGTGCGTTGGCCGAGATGGCGGCCTGGATGAGGTTGGCGTGAAACGGCAGCAGCGCGGCGCCGTCGCTGGAGGTGCCTTCGGGGAACACGGCCACCACCTCGCCGCGCAGCAGCGCGTCTTTCATGTGGTGCACCACGCGCAGCGCGTCGCGGCGCGAGGCGCGTTCGATGTACAGCGTGCCGGCGCCGGTGGCCAGTACGCCGATCACCGGCCAGCGCCGGACCTCGGACTTGGCCACGAAGCGGCAGAACCCCGCCGCGTGCAGCAACAGGATGTCGAGCCAGGAGATATGGTTGGTCACCAGCAGCAGCGGCCCCCGGCTGGGCGGCTGGCCGCGCACTTCCAACTCGATGTGCCAGAGTCGCAGGAACTCGCGCGCCCATTGCTGCACGCGGGCTTCGCGCTCGGTCTGGGTGAGGCCGGCAAAGCGCGTGCGGATGGTCCACCAGCCCGACAGCAGGTGCGCGCCGCCGCGCAGCAGCAGCCAGAGCGCGGTCAGGGCCCTCAAGCGCCGTGCGCCAAATGGCCCCCGACCAGCGTGTAGCGCACGCGGCCCGTCAGTTCCAGTCCGGCAAACGGGGTGTGCTTGCCCTGGCTGCGCAGCGCCTGGGGCGCGACGCGCCAGCGCTCGGCGGGGTCGAACACGCACAGGTCGGCCACGCCGCCTTCGATCAGCCGTCCGCAACTGGCTTGCAGGGTGCCCAGCACGCGCGCCGGCGCGGCGGTGACGGCGTGCAGCGCGCGCATCGCCCCCGGCCCGCCCTGGCCTTGCCCCCAGTGCAGCGCCAGCGGCAGCAACAGCTCCAGCCCGGTGGCGCCGGGCTCGGCCTCGGCAAAGGGCAGTTGCTTGGCGTCGGCCTCGACCGGCGTGTGGTCGGACACCAGGGCGTCGATGGTGCCGTCGGCCAGCGCGGCTTGCAGGGCGTCGCGGTCGCGCGACTGGCGCAGCGGCGGGTTCAGGCGGGCGTTGCTGTCGTAGTAGCCGATGTCGTGGTCGGTCAGGTGCAGCGAATTGATGCTGACGTCGGCGCTGACGTTCAGCCCGTCCGCCTTGGCCTGGCGCAGCAGGGCCGCGCCGGCGGCGCTGGACAAGCGGCACACGTGCACGCGCGGCCCGGCGCCCCGGCTGCCGCCGGCGGCGCGCAGTAACTCGAACAGGGTGTGCAGCGCGATCGTCTCGGCGCTGGCCGGCACGCCGGACAGGCCCATGCGCATGGCCAGCGGTCCGCTGGCGGCCACGCCCTGGCCCAGCCAGGGGTCCTGCGGCCTCAGCCACACGGGGTAGCCGAAGGTGCCGGCGTATTGCAGCGCGCGCAGCAGCACCTGGGTGTTGACCAGCGGGCTGTCGGCCTGCCCGAAAGCGACGCAGCCGGCGGCGGTGAGCTGGCCCATGTCGGTCAGCGCCTCGCCCTTGAGGCCGCGCGTTAGCGCGCCCTGCGGGAACACGCGCGCCTGGTGCAGGCGCTCGGCGCGGGTCTTGAGCATTTCGACCAGGCCGGGCTCGTCGAGCACCGGGTCGGTGTCGGGCGGGCAGACCAGCGCGGTGACGCCACCGGCCACCGCGGCGGCCATTTCGGATTCCAGCAGGCGGGCGTGCTCGTGGCCCGGCTCGCCCAGGCGCGCGGCCAGGTCCACCAGGCCCGGCAGCACCCAGCAGCCGCGCGCGTCGATGCGGCGACTCGGCGTGAAGTCGGCCGGCGCCCGGCCCAGGGCGAGGATGCGGCCGGCGGCGACGACCACGTCGGCCACCTCGTCGCGCCCGGTGGCGGGGTCGATCACGCGGCCTTGTTCAATCAGGATTTTCATGCTTCATTCCCGGCGACGATGCTGAGCACCGCCATGCGCACGGCGATGCCGAAGGTGACTTGCGGCAGGATCACGCTCTGGCCGCCGTCGACCACCTGCGAGTCGATTTCCACGCCGCGGTTGATGGGGCCGGGGTGCATGACGATGGCGTCCGGCTTGGCCCAGCGCAGCTTTTCCGGCGTCAGGCCGAAGCTCTCGAAGAACTCCTGCCGGGACGGCAGCAGCGCGCCGCTCATGCGCTCGTTTTGCAGGCGCAGCATGATGACCACGTCGGCGTCGCGGATGCCGTCCTCCAGCGTGTGGCAGACGCGCACGCCCATCGGCGCCAAGTCGCCCGGCACCAGGGTGCGGGGGCCGACCACGCGCACTTCCGCCGCGCCCAGGGTGGTCAGGGCGTGGATGTCCGAGCGCGCCACGCGCGAGTGCAGCACGTCGCCGACGATGGCCACCACCAGGTTGGAAAAGTCCTTCTTGTAGTGGCGGATGGTGTACATGTCGAGCAGCCCCTGCGTGGGGTGCGCGTGCCGCCCGTCGCCGGCGTTGACCACGTGCACGTGCGGCGCCACGTGCTGCGCCAGCAGGTAGGGCGCGCCGCTTTCGCTGTGGCGCACGACGAAGATGTCGGCGGCCATGGCGCTCAGGTTGGCCACGGTGTCCAGCAGCGATTCGCCCTTGGCGGTGGACGAGCGGGCGATGTCCAGCGTGTACACGTCGGCGGACAGCCGCGTGGCCGCGATGTCGAAGGTGGTGCGGGTGCGCGTGGAGTTCTCGAAGAACAGGTTGAACACGCTCTTGCCGCGCAGCAGCGGCACCTTCTTGACCTCGCGGTCGCTGACGCTGACGAACTGCGCCGCGGTGTCGAGGATGTGCGTGAGCATCTCGCGCGACAGTCCTTCGGTGGTGAGCAGGTGAATCAGCTCGCCGTGCTTGTTCAGTTGCGGATTGCGTCGGGCCAGCATGGGCTTTATTCCTTGTCGAGGCTGAAGCTGAATTGCCCGTTGGCGCCGCGCGCCAGCCGCAGCGACTGCGCGGCGGGCAGGACAACGCGGGTGGCGGCGTATTCAGCGGCCACAGGCAACTGGCGTCCGCCGCGATCGACCAGCACCGCCAGCCGCACGCGCGCGGGCCGTCCATAGTCGAACAGCTCGTTGACCACCGCGCGCACGGTGCGCCCGGTGTAGAGCACGTCGTCGAGCAACAGGATGTCGGCGCCCTCGATGTCGAACGGCAGTGTGGTCTGGCCGCTGGCCGACAGGCCGCGCTTGGCGTAGTCGTCGCGGTGCATGGCCGAGGAAATGGCGCCCGCCTGGCCGGCCAGGCCCAGGTCGGCGTGCAGGCGCTCGGCCAGCCACTGGCCGCCGGACACGATGCCCACCAGGCGCGTGTCCGCCGTCAGCAGCGGGCGGATGCCGCGCCGCAACTCGGCGTACAACGCCTCGGCGTCAAGCTCCAGATTCATGGGAGGTTCCTTAAAAATTGTTCCAGGATGATGGCCGCCGCCGCCGCGTCGAGGTCACGCGCGCCGTCGGCGCGCGCCTCGGTGGTGCTGTAGCGCTCGTCCACCTCGTACACCGGCAGCTTGAAGCGCGCGCGCAACTGGCGCGCGAAGCGTTGCGCGCGGCGGGTGTTGTCGTGCGCGTTGCCGTCGGGATGCCAGGGCACGCCGACCACCAGCGCGTCGGGCTGCCATTCGGCGATGCGCTCGGCCAGCGGCGCCCAGCGCGCCTCGCCTTCGGCGCGGATGGCGCCTTGCGGCGTGGCGCTGCGCGTGAGCCGGTTGCCCACCGCCACGCCGGTGCGCTTGAGGCCGAAATCGAACGCCAGAAAACTGCCGCAGTGCGCCGGAACGTCGTGCGCGAGCGGCGCCGGGGCGCTCATGCGTGCCCCGCGCCGGGCGCCAGCATCCAGGCTTGCAGGCCCAGCAGGCGCAGCGCCAGGTCGTAGCGCTCGGCCACGGGGGCGTCGAACACCAGGTCGGCGTCGGCGTCCACGGTGAGCCAGCTGTTGCGGGCGATTTCGGATTCGAGCTGCCCCTCGCCCCAGGACGAATAACCCAGCGTCACCAGCACGCGGCGCGGCCCGGCGCCGGAGGCCAGCGCCTCCAGCACGTCCCTGGAGGTGGTCATCTCCAGCCCGCCGGGCACCGCCAGGGTGGAGGCGTAGATGGTTTGCTCGGGATCCAAGCCCTCGGCCACCACCGGGTCGTGCAACACGAAACCGCGCTCGGTCTGCAGCGGACCGCCGTGGAACACCGGCTGCACGCCCAGTTCCTTGCGCCGCAGGGGCAGATCGACCTTGGCGAACAGGTCGGCTAGGCTGATGTCGCTCGGCTTGTTGATGATGAGGCCCAGCGCGCCGCGCTCGCTGTGCTCGCACACATAGACCACGCTGCGGGCAAACGTGCCGTCTTCCATCCCCGGCATGGCGATGAGAAAGTGGTTCGTCAGATTGATGGACTGCGCGGCATCGGCCATGTCCCGGATTTTACCGGCCCGCTTGGCGCGCTTGCGTAAGATGGCGCCATGAGCAACGACACCGTCACCTGCCGCCTGCTGATTCGCGGTCGCGTGCAGGGCGTGTACTACCGCGCCAGCATGGTCGAGCAGGCGCGGGAATTAGGCGTGCGCGGCTGGGTGCGCAACCGGCTGGACGGCAGCGTCGAGGCGCTGGCGCAAGGGCCGAACGAGGCCGTGCGCGCGCTCGTCGACTGGGCGCACCGAGGCCCGCCGGGAGCGCGGGTCGATGCGGTGCAAGTCCACCAGGAAGCCGCCGAACCGCTGGCGGCGTTCGCGCAGCGCGCGACCGCCTGAAGCTCGATCGCTGCCGCGTTTGCGCCAGCCCGCCTGAGCACCCCCGTGCTTGGCGCTTAGCCCGCCGCGTTGACGCCGACGCGGGTGTAGCCCTTGATCAGGCCGAGCAGTTCGTCGCCGGCATACGGCTTGCCCAGGTAGTGGTCGACGCCCAGCTCGCGCGCGTGGTCGCGGTGCTTGGCGGCGATGCGGGAGGTGATCATGATCACCGGCAGGTCGCGCAGCTTCTCGTCGGCGCGGATGTTGCGCACGAAGTCGAAGCCGTCCATGCGCGGCATTTCGATGTCCGACAGCACCACCGCCGGCCGCTCGGCTTGCAACTGCTCCAGCCCCTGCAACCCGTCGGCGGCCAGCGCCACGCGGTAGCCTTCGCGCTGCAACAGGCGCTGCGTGACGCGGCGCACGGTGATCGAGTCGTCCACCACCAGCACCAGCGGGATGTCGGAGGGCGCCGCCGCCGCGCCGGCGGCCGGCCCGGCGGGCGCGCTGGCCGGCGGCAGCGCGGCGGCGGCCACGCTCAGCGCGCGGGCTTGCTCGCCGTAGACGGTGGCCAGCGCCACCAGGTTGTAGATCAGGGCCACGGCGCCGGAGGCCAGCGCCGTCATCGCTACCAGGCCGGGCAGCCGGGCCAGTTGCGGCCCCAGCCCCTTGACCACCACTTCCTGGTTGCCCAGCACTTCGTCCACGTGGACGGCGATGCGCCGGTCGGCGGAGCGGAAGATGGCCACCGGCGCGGTGCGCGCGGGCGGCTCGCTGCTGCGCCCGGAACCCTGGAGCAGGGCGCCGGCCCAGTAGAACGGCAGGTCCTCGCCGCCGGCGCGGTAGCGCCCGCTCTCATAGGCGGCCTGGAGTTTCGGCACCGGCACGCGGCGCACGATTTCGATCAGGTTGGAAGGCACGCCGACGGCCAGCCGGTCGGCGCGCACCATGACGATGTGCGTCACCGCCGTGGTCAGGGGCAGGATCAGGCGGAAGGCCGCGCCCTGGCCCGGGGTGGAATCGGTTTCGATGCGGCCGCCGATGGCCTGCACCTCGATGCGCACCACGTCCATGCCGACGCCGCGTCCGGCCAGCTCGGTCACCTCGGTCGCCGTGGTGAAGCCGGGCAGGAAGACCAGGTCGCGCAGCTCGGCGTCGGTGACGGCCTGCTCGGGCGCGAGCAGCCCCTTTTGCAGCGCGCGTTCGCGCAGCCGCGCCAGGTCCAGCCCCGCGCCATCGTCGCGGAATTCGATCGCCACGTCGTTGCCGGCCTGGTGCACCGTGACCGTGACCGCGCCGACCGGGTCCTTGCCGAGCGCGTCGCGCGCCTCTGGCGGCTCGATGCCGTGCACCACGCAGTTGCGCAGCAGGTGCTCGAAGGCCGGCGTCATCCGCTCCAGCACGCTGCGGTCGATTTCGATGGCGCCGCCGACGATGTCCAGCCGCACTTGCTTGCCGGCCTCCTTGGCGGTCTGGCGCACCACGCGGTACAGCCGCTCGGAGAGGCTCTCGAACTCCACCATCCGGGTGCGCAGCAAATCGCGCTGCAACTCCCGCGACTGCCGGGCCTGGGCCGCCAGATCGTCCTCGCTGGCCTCCAGGGCGCGCTGCAGGCTGCGCTGGACGGTGGCCACGTCGTTGACCGACTCGGCCATCATGCGCGTCAGCTCCTGCATGCGCGTGAAGCGGTCGAATTCCAGCGGGTCGAAGTTCTGCTGCGCGTCCTTCGATTGCGCCAGGCGCGACTGCATCTGGGTTTCGGCCTGCAACTCGACGTCGCGCAACTGCTGACGCAGCCGCTCCAGGTTGCCCGTGAGTTCGCCGAGCGAGCCGCGCAGCCGCCCGGCCTCGACTTCCATGCGCGCGCGCGCCGTCATCATCTCGCCGGCCTGGTTGAGCATCCGGTCCAGCAGTTGCGCGCGCACCCGCACCGCCTGGCTGGCCGCCGCCCGCGCCGTGACCAGGGACAAGGCCGCCGGCTCGGCCACTTCGCCGCGCGCCACGGGCGCCGGCGCGGCGCTGGCCTGCGGCGCTGGCGTTTCGGGCGCGGTTTCGTCGGCTGGTGGCATGCTGGCGCGCTCGGCGCCGGCGCTGGCCACGCCCGCGCCACCGTCCTGGAGCTTGCGGAAGTTTTCCTGCAACTCATCCAGATGATCCAGCAGCGGTTCGACGTCCTGCGCGCGCGCGCCCTCGGCGCCGATGGCCTCGATGGCCGATTCGATGCGGTGCGCCATCTCGCCCAGCCGCAGCGCGCCGGCCAGGCGCGCGCTGCCCTTGAGGGTGTGCAGCGCGCGCAAGGCCTCGCCGCGCGCGGCCTGGTCGTCGGCCTGCCCGGCCCAGCCGCGCAGCGCCGCGCTTAGGCGCGGCAGCAGCTCCTGCGCTTCTTCCTCGAAGATCGGAAACAGGTCGGGATCGACCGCGTCGGTGGCGTCGATGCTTTCGCCGATGCCGTGGCGCGGCGCCGCCTCGGCCGCGACCGCCGTCTCGGCGGGCACGGGTTGCTCAGCCGCCGCGTCGGTCGGCTCGATGGCCTGCACCGCCGCCAGGATGGCCTCGCTCGGCGGCTTCATGAGGCCGGCGGCGAACTGGTGCAGCACGCGCCGGATGTCTTCCGCCGCCTCGCCCAGCACCCGCGCCTGCGCCGCCGTGGCGCGCGGCTGGCCGACCAGCCGCTGCAACGCGTGTTCGACGGCGCGCGCCAGGCCGGACAGCGCCGCGAAGCCCACGGTGGCCGAACTGCCGGCCAACGCATGCGCGCGCGCCATCGCCAGTTCCGGCACCGGGCGGTCGGGTTCCAGCGCCCAGTCCGCCAGTTCCGCCATCAACTGGCGCGACCAATCATCCGCCTCGTTGAGGTACACGTTGTACAGCGGGGCGCTGATGCGCAACTCGCCGATCTGCTTGTAGAGCTCCGCGTCCTCCTCCGTCTCGCTGGCCGTGACGTAGGGCGAGGGCGGCGGGGCGCCGTCCGGTGCGAGCGTGGCCTGGACCTCGGGCGTGGCCGGCAGCCCGGCCGCCTGGAACTCGGCCAGCAGTTCATCGCTCAGCGGACCGGCATCGGCCACTTCCACGCTGACGCCGCGCAGCGGTTCGGACGCGGCGCCGGTGGCGGCCTCGGCATCGCCCTGGTCGTCGTTCAAAAAAGACAGATCGCCCAGATGGAATTGCAGCAACTCGACCCTGGAGGGCAAGGCCGCGGGTTCCGCTGCGTCCGCCGCGCCGGGCGGCTCTGCCGCCAGCGCCGCGCCGCCCAGGGCGATCGCGCTGTCGAACGGATTGAGATCGACACCCGCGGCCTGCGGCGCGGGTGTCGGCCCGGATTCCGGCTCCGGCAGATCCAGATCCGGTAAATCAAAGTCTCCCAACTGGGACGGCCGCGGCGCATCTTCGGCGGCCGGCGCCGGCTCAACCAGCCGGGCGGCCAGCGGCAAGCGCTGGCCCCGCAGGCGCAGCGCGTCGGCGGTTTCACGGAAGGGCGCGGCCTGCCAAGGCGCGGCCTGGTGGCCGGCAATCGCATCGATCCAGCGCCCGAAGCCGTCGATGGCTTCGCCGGCCAGGCCGCGCAGCTCGTCGCTGACCGGCTTTTGTTCGGCCAGCCAGGCGTTGAGCAACTGCTCCATCGACCAGGCGGCGGCGCCGAACTCGGCCAGTCCGACCATGCGCGAGCTGCCCTTGAGGGTGTGGAAGGCGCGCCGCAGCGTAGTTTGCTGCTCCAGATCGCCCGGCTCGGCGGCCAGCGCCCGCAGCGCCTGCTGGCCGCTTTGCACAACCTCGCGCGCTTCTTCGAGGAAGATGTCCAGTAGGTCGTCCTCATCGTCGGCGGCGCGGTCGTCGTCGTCCGGCGGGGCCGCTGCCGGCAACACCGTGACCGGGCGCGCCGCCGCCTGGAGCTGTTCCAGTGCCGCGCTCAGGCGGTTCGCGTCTTGCTCGCGCGCGGCCTCGACCGCCCGGTTGGCGGCCTGCGCCAGCGCCGGCCGCTCGTCGATCGCCGCCAGGGTGGCGATCTGCTCCAGCCGGGCGGGCTCGACCGGCTGGCTTTCGCCCAGCAGGTCGGCGGCGCGCGTGGACGGGTCGAACTCGCCCGCATCCAGGCCGCCGTCGTCGGCAGCGTCGCCGGCCTGGGCCGCTTCGGTGTAGCGCAGTTCGCCCGACGCCTCGTCGTAGACGAACAGCTTGCGGGCCAGCAGGGGCTGATAGCCCAGCATGTCGATCTGCAAGCCCAGCGCGCCCAGGCTGTTGCCGATGCGCTCGAACAGGCCGGTGGGCGGCGGCGCCTCGGGATCGGCCTCGGCGGCGGCCAGCGGGACGATGGCATCGCTCAGGCGCGCCACCGCCAGCGCCGCCTGCTCCAGCCCCAGCACGGACAGCACGCCGCGCATCTGCGCCATCTGCCCCGGCACCGGCGCCAGCACGGCGGGGTCGGCCGGCTGACGGAAGAACTGATCGAGGTGCTGCTCCACCTCGCCCAGCGTGACGCGCAGCTCGCCCACCACCGTGCCCATGGTCTGGCGGTCGCTGACCCGGCGGTACAGTTCCTCCATCCAGGGTTCGAGCGCGCTCGCGCCCGCGCCGCTGCACACGCCATCCAGCCGCTCGGCCAGTTGCCGCATGCGGGCGGCAAAGCGCGCGTCGCCGGGCTCGAAGTCGATGAACGAGGCTTCCAGGAACAACACTGCGGTGGCCGTTTCCATGGCCAGCGCCGGACTCGGCGGGCGGCCCGACTGCGCTACCTGCGCGGCGACGCGCTGGAGCGCGTCGGACAGCGGCTGGCCCTGCTCGTGCAGCTTGCCCAGCGACTCGCCGACCAGGTTGAACTGGTTGACGCAGGCTTTCAGCCGCGCCATGTCGCCGCCGGCCAGGGCCGACCACTGTTCTTTCAGCGTCTCGATGCGGCGGCGCGCCTGCGCCAGCACGGCGGGGTCGTACAGGCCGAAGGTGGGTCGCATGTATTCCACCGGCGCGTGGCGATCCAGTCCCCAGCACGCGCGCACCGCCGCCAGTGCGGGCACGGCGCCGTCGGCGGCGGGGCGCGCCTGGGCGCAGAAAAACAGCAAATCGAGCGCCAGCCGTTCCGACACGGCGCGCTCGCCGCGCGCCAGCGCGGTGTATTGCAGCAGCACGCGCGAGGCGGCCCGCTTGGCGTAGATGTCGATCGGCGTCAGCGCCTGCCCCAACGCCTCGAAAAAGCCGCCGCAGAGCTTCCAGAACATGGCCGGCGGGCTGGCGGCTCTTTCACCCGCCGCCAGGCCCAGGCTGATGACCCCCAATTCGGCGACGGCGTGGAGGTCCGCGTGCCGCATCATCTTCAGCACCCGCTGGTCGATGCGCCGGCGCGCGTCCGCCCCGTAAGCCAGGGGCTGGGCGGCGGGCGGCGTGGCCGGGTCGAGCCAGCGCCAGACGTCGTCCCACAGATCCGCCGGGTGGATGCGGTCGGCGCCGGCCATTTCCTGCACCTGCCGGAACTGCGGGAACAGCCCCAGGGCCGGCTGCGGGTGTTCGCTCAATTGGCTTTCGAGGTATTCGAGCAGCGCGAAGCCGGCGCGCTCCAGCGCGATGGCAGTGAACTCGGTGCACTTGTCCGGGCGCTGCACCAATTGCTGCACCGCGGCTTCCATGCCCCGCACCATGCGCGCGGCCAGCGGCTGGCCGACCATCTCCAGCGCCCCGGCGGCCTGGTGCAGCTGCTGGCGGGCCAGGCGCAGCTGGCTGGCGTCGGCGGCGGCGCTGTCGACGTCCCGCGCGGCCTGCGCCTCGCGCGCGAAGTGCTTGAGCGACTTGCTCGCCGAGGCGATGGATTTGTGCGTTTCGCCCAGCACCCAAGCCAGCGGCCCGAGGTCCCGGTTGCTGGCCGCGGCGGCTGCGTGAACATCGGCTCTCGTTACCATGGTGCTCCAGAATCTGCGTGCGCCCACCCCGGATCAGGCGATCTTGAACCGGGCCACCGATTGACGCAATTCGTCGGCCATGTGGGCCAGATCGCGCACCTGATTGGCCGTGGTCCGCGTGCCCTCGCCGGTCTGCTCGGTCACGACGAAGATGTGCTGGATGCTGCTGGCCACCTCGTTGGCCTGATAGGCCTCCTTGGACGTGGTGACGGAAATCTGCTCGATCAGCTCGGCCAGCCGGCGCGCCACGCGGTCGATCTCGGTGAGCGCGGCGCCGGCGTCGTCGGACAGCCGCGCGCCCTCGATCACGCCTTGCGTCGAGCGCTCCATGGCCGCCACCGCGTCCTGGGTGTCGGTCTGGATGGCCTTGACCAGCGCGGCGATCTGGCGCGTGGCGTCGCCGGAGCGTTCGGCCAGCCGCTGCACTTCCTCGGCCACCACCGAAAAGCCCCGCCCCGCCTCGCCGGCGGACGCGGCCTGGATGGCGGCGTTCAGGGCCAGCACGTTGGTTTGCTCGGTGATGTCGGCGATCAGCTCGGTGATTTCGCCGATCTCCTGCGAGGACTCGCCCAGGCGCTTGATCCGCTTGGAGGTTTCCTGGATCTGGTTGCGGATGGTGTTCATGCCGCTGATGGTGTTCTGCACTGCGGTCAGGCCGGAGCCGGTGGCCTGCAGCGACTGGCGCGCCACCCCGGCCGATTCCTGCGTCCGCGCCGACACGTCGTTGATGCGGGCGGCCATGCTCAGCACCGACTGGCCGGTGGCGCGGATTTCGCGCAGCTGCTCGGTGGACGCGGCCAGCAGTTCCGAGGACGTGGTTTCCACCTTGGAGGTGGTCTGCGCCACGCGCGTGGCCGTGCTCTGCACGTTGCCCACCAGGGAGCGCAGTTCCTCGACCGTGTAGTTCACCGAGTCGGCGATGGCGCCGGTGATGTCCTCGGTCACGGTGGCTTCCTGCGTCAGATCGCCCTCGGCCACGGTCTGCAATTCGTTCATCAGCCGCAGGATGGCGGCCTGGTTGGCCATGCTGACGCGCTTGGTTTCGGACTGCTGCTGCTCGGCCGTGCGGCGCTGCACCTCGGCCAGCGTCTGGCGCTGGCGGCTCACGCGCAACTGCACCACAACAAACCCCAGCGCGGCCCACACCGCCACCAGCGCTGGCAGCGCCAGCAGCAGCAGGCGCACGAAACTGAAACTCGTGTCCGACGACAGATGGCCTTGCAGCGCCTCCAGGTTCTTGCGCAGCGGCTCGCTGTCGGCCACGATGCCCGCCTGCGCCTCGCGGGCGGCCACCAGCCCTTGCAGGTTGCCGAGAATGCCGCCGACCTGCGCATGCGTGCCGTCGTACATCTTGAGCAGGTCGGCCAGCCGCGCGCGGGTCGGCTCCTCGTGCGCCGGCGCCAGCCGCAATTCCGCGCTGCCGTGGATCAGGCCATTGACGAGGTCCTTGAACGTGTCCAGGTCCTTGCTCAGCAGGAGCACCGCTTGCGGGCTGACGCCTTCCAGGGTCAGCAACTCGTTGGCCGACTTGCCGATGCGCTGCGTCAGCATCACCAACTGGCTGCTGGCGGCGACTTCGGCCGCCGGCGCGCCGTGCTGGAGCTTGAGCGTGGCCACGGACTGGGCCACCTCCAGCAGATCGGCGGACTGCTGGCTGACTTGGCGCAGGGACTTGCCGACCTCGGTCAGCACCTGCTGTTGCCCCAGCACCACGGCGGCGTTCTTCTCCGCGCGACTGACCACCGGCGCGATCTTGCCGATGTCGCCGGTGTAGGCGTCGGCCAGCGCCGGAATGTGCTCGCCGCCGTTTTGCAGGCCGCGCATGTTCAGGGACAGGGCCGCCGCGCTTTCCTTCAACTCGGCGAACGCGTCGGCGTGGCCGACGAAGGCCTGCGACACCGACTTGGCCAGCCGTTGCGACTGCATCAGGGACTGCCCCACGGCCTCCATCTGCGCCGCCGCGCGGTCGGCGCCCGACACCGTCCAGTAGACCAGCGCCGCCAGGGCCAGCAGCGCCAGCACCAGCAGCGTGGAAAGGAGGCGTTGCTGCCCGCCCGCCGAGCGCCTGCCCAGCAGCGGCACGGACACCGCGTCGTTGGCGTCCAGCGCGGCGTCCGCCAGGCGGCGCTCGTCGAACGACGACGCCACGCGGGTGTCGTGCGTCACCGCCCGGGTCTCTTCGAACCGGCTGCTGAACGGGCTCGGTGCCACAGACGCGTCCTGCACGCTCGCCTCCTCGCCCTCCGCGCCGGGGTCTTGCAGTTTTTTCTCGAACATGCGCGGAATCTGATCAGCTAACGCCATGGTTTGACCTTGAAACGACGAATTACGCCCCGACGCCAAGGAACGCCGGGTGCTGCGAAAGAAGCTGCAAGTTCAGCTCTTGCCACGGCCGGCCTTCGAGATCGGTGTGGACATGACCGAAGTAGGCCGGCGCGCCCTCGGGGGGGGGCGCCGAGGAGGCGAGCGCGTCGGGCGTGCGCAGGCCGAGCAGCCGGTCGACCAGCAGCGCGCAGTTGACGCCCAGCAGCGGGTTCAGCGCCACCAGGCGGCAGGACGCCAGTTCGGCGTCGGCGCGCGCGCCGGGCCTTTGCAGGAACCCGGCCAGATCGGTCACCGCGCACAAGCTGCCGCGCAGGTTAGCCACGCCCAGGAACCACGGCTGGGCATGGGGCACCTTCTGCACGCTGGTCCACGGGAAAATCTCGCCCGCATGGCTGAGGGGCAACAGCAGGCGGGCCGGGCCGGCCTCCACCGCCAGCCACGAGGCGGTCACCCCCGTCGCCTGGGCGGACCGCAGACGCTGCTCCAGTCGACTCTGAAACTCGCGAAGAGCCTGTTTGCCGGGCATGCCGTTTCAGGCTCAGTCGAGCGCCTGGATCTTGCCGAGCAGCTCGGCTTGATCCACCGGCTTGGTGACGTATTCCTGCGCGCCCTGGCGCAGGCCCCAGACCCGGTCGGTCTCCTGGTTCTTGCTGGTGCACATGATGATCGGCACGTCCGCGTAGCGCGGGTCGCGCGAGAGCGTGCGCGTGAACTGAAAGCCGTTCTGGCCGGGCATCACCACGTCCATCAGGATGAGATCCGGCTTGGCCTGCTCGATGTAGCGCCGCGCGTCTTCGGCGTTCTCCGCCGTGGCCACGGCGTAGCCGGCCTTCTTGAGCATCTCGCTCAGGTGCATCAACTCCGTCTTGGAGTCATCCACGATCAGCACGTTGTGGATCGACATTACGCGGCTCCTTGCTTGGCGACACTGAACTGCTGCACGGCCTGCAGCAACTGATCCTTGGTGAACGGCTTGGTCAGGTAGTCCTGCGAGCCGGCCATGCGACCGCGCGCCTTGTCGAACACGCCGTCCTTGGACGAAAGCATCACCACCGGCGTGGCGGCGAATTTTTCGTTGTGCTTGATGATGGCGCAGGTCTGGTAGCCGTCCAGGCGCGGCATCAAAATGTCGCAGAAGATGAGGTCGGGCGCCACATCGTTGATCTTGGCCAGCGCGTCGAAGCCGTCCTCGGCCAGCACGACCTCGTGCCCGCCCTGCTTGAGGAAAATTTCGGCGCTGCGCCGGATGGTGTTGCTGTCGTCAACCACCAGCACTTTTCTGGATTCCATCAAAATCCTCTCGACTCTGAACCAGCCGGCATCTCGCCTCCGTTGAATTGCAAACTCGAATGCTCCGTGCCCGATCAGACCTCGAGCCGCTCGAAGTCCGGCTTGATGACGCTCCATCCGGGGCCGCTCCAACTGGCCGGCGCCCGCAGCATGATGCCGCGCCCGAGCGCTCCGGCGGCCTCGTTATAAAGCCAGCCGCAAATCAGGCCGCGCCAGTTTTTTGCGTTCATCAAGACCTGAAAAATTATCTTATCCTTAGAATTCATTTGATTGTATCAAGCGCAAGTATGCCAGCGATGCCAGCGCCTGTCGCCTCTCGGTGTCCCGCATATCCGAGGCGCCGCCCCGGAAGTTCATCAAACGTGACATGTGTGCGACACTTGCGTCTGATTTGGTAGTATGTATTTACCTTTTTATTCAAATAAGCTGTCGCCTCGGCGCCATTTTTCTGTTCGACCTTCCTCATTCCTTGGACTGCCATGAAACCAAGTACTGATTGCAACGACGCGCTGATGGCGCGGGCCCGCCAGGTCATTCCCGGCGGCGTCAACTCGCCCGTGCGGGCCTTTCGCGCGGTGGGCGGCACGCCGCGCTTCGTGCAGCGCGCGCAAGGCGCCTACTTCTGGGACGCCAACGGCCAGCGCTACATCGACTACATCGGCTCCTGGGGCCCGATGATCCTGGGCCACGGCCACCCGGCGGTGCTGGAAGCGGTGCGCCAGGCTGTCGGCGACGGCCTGTCCTACGGCGCGCCGACCGAGCGCGAGATCGAGCTGGCCGAGGAAATCCTCTCACTGGTGCCCAGCATGGAGATGCTGCGCCTGGTTTCCTCCGGCACCGAGGCCGGCATGACCGCCATCCGGCTGGCGCGCGGCGCCACCGGGCGCAACAAGATCATCAAGTTCGAGGGCTGCTACCACGGCCACGCCGACGCGCTGCTGGTCAAGGCCGGCTCCGGCCTGGCCACCTTCGGCAACCCGACCAGCGCCGGCGTGCCGCCCGAGGTGGTGCAGCACACCCTGGTGCTGGAATACAACAACCTCGAGCAACTGCAAGAGGCTTTCGCCCTGCACGGGCGGGACATCGCAGGCGTCATCATCGAGCCGATCGCCGGCAACATGAACTTCGTGCGCGCCACGCTGGAGTTCGTGCGCCAGTGCCGCGAACTGTGCACCCGCCACGGCGCGCTGCTGATCTACGACGAGGTCATGACCGGCTGCCGCGTGGCGCTGGGCGGCACGCAAAGCCTGCACGCCCGGACCCTGCCCGGCTTCGAGCCCGACCTGACGGTACTGGGCAAGGTCATCGGCGGCGGCATGCCGCTGGCGGCCTTCGGCGGCAAGCGCGCGGTGATGGAGCAACTGGCGCCGCTGGGGCCGGTGTACCAGGCCGGCACGCTGAGCGGCAACCCGGTGGCCACCGCCTGCGGCCTGGCCACGCTGCGCGAGATCCGCAAGCCGGGCTTTTTCGACGCTCTGTCGGCCAAGACCCGCCGGCTGGTCGATGGCCTGAGCGCCGCCGCGCGCGCCGCCGGCGTGCCCTTCTCGGCCGACTGCGAAGGCGGCATGTTCGGCTTCTTCCTGCTGCCCGAGCTGCCGCAGAACTACCAGCAGGTGATGCGCAGCGACAGCGCCCGCTTCAACGCCCTGTTCCACGGCCTGCTGGCGCGCGGCGTCTACATCGCCCCAGCGCTGTACGAAGCCGGCTTCGTCAGCGCCGCCCACAGCGACGCCGACATTGACGCCAGCGTAGCCGCTGCCGCCGAGGTGTTGCGCCTGCTGCCGGCATAGCGCGGGCCGTTGGCGCCACGCCGGCGCCAACCCACGGGCCCAGGCGTCAGTGTCTGAAGTGCCGCACGCCCGAGAACACCATCGCCACGCCGCGCTCATCGGCGGCGGCGATGACTTCCTGATCGCGCATCGAGCCGCCGGGCTGGATCACGCAGGTGGCGCCGTGGTCGATCACCACGTCCAGTCCGTCGCGGAACGGGAAGAAGGCGTCGCTGGCCACCGCCGAGCCTTGCAGTGACAGGCCGGCGTGCTCGGCCTTGATGCTGGCGATGCGCGCCGAATCCAGCCGGCTCATCTGGCCCGCGCCCACGCCCACCGTCATGCCGTCCTTGCAGAACACGATGGCGTTGCTCTTGACGAACTTGGCCACGTTCCAGGCGAACAGCAGGTCTTCGATCTGCCGCGGCGTGGGCTGCAATTTCGTCACCACCTTCAAGTCGGCGGCGCGCAGCACGTGGTTGTCGGCGGTCTGCATCAACAGGCCGGAGCCGACGCGCTTGACATCCATGGCGTTGTGGCCGCGCGCGAAGTCGCTGTCGCCATCCGGGCGCACG
>Ga0123354_10007066_pt1 | contig 16802 bp, 9 predicted proteins | sample TergutLab28metaG_2_FD_97872 | JGI IMG/M metagenome (GOLD analysis project Ga0123354, IMG submission 97872) | Labiotermes labralis P4 segment gut microbial communities from Petit-Saut dam, French Guiana - Lab288 P4 | ecosystem: Host-associated > Arthropoda: Insects > Digestive system > Gut ...
GTACTAGGTATATTAGTATCTGTGTTTGTATGTACTGTGGTTTTTAAACTTGCCATAAAAAATCATCGGATCTTGTCACAGGTCTTCTCTTAGTACGGCTTGAATTTCTGGTAACTGATGTTGCTTGATCTTCCTCTTGAGTTAGATCATTATAGTTTTCTGGTTAATACCAGCCTAGACTTATAGGAGGATAATCTCGTGGCTCAAAAATGGAATGTATAAAATTAACTATTTGACAGTTTACCAGCCATTTTCCCAATTTATTCTTATGTAATCCATGATTAGTAAATAATATTCTATCATTATCCATTTCCATAAAATAAGTGTATGGAAAGGCTTTCACAATTTTCTTTACTTTCCTGTTTATAGTTGTTATTATTTTATTAACATCAGTTGAGTTTGGTAAATCATATTTATATGAAAGATTCATTAGTATAATATTTGTTTGGTTATTTCTTTGTATGAAGTCTGTAATGTTTTTCAAAGTTGTGGAAAAATTATTTGCTTCATAATCATTTATACCATAAGTAATTACTATTACATCATACAAGTTAATTTACTACTCTCTTTTCTTGCTGTTTCTTGTAATTCATTTGTAGTGGCACCAGGTTTAATAACACTGTATGGTTCATAGTTTTCTTTTAGTAAGGATTTCATATTGTGTACATATCCCCTAATATTACTGTCACCAATTTGTGTGTAATTGCAGCAGATCCCACCTATGAAAAGTAAGGCTTTCTGCTTGTGTATATATTTGAAGAGCCCAAGAATTGGACAGTGTGCAATGTTTAACATGTAACTTTGAATGCACACAACTTTTCCTTTCTGCAACCCTTCCTAGTCCAATCATATTTTACTCTTAGTAGTATTATTAAAAATCGTATCATATCAAATCAAATGCCCTTTGTATCATTAGCAGTTTTCTCAGTTCTGTAATATCTGAATATTTTGTTTCATTCTGGGTACATTTTAACAAGTTATAGTTTACTTACATTTATTTAGATCTCTTAAGTAAAGTGGCTGTTCTACTTGGCTGAAGTATCACACATATTTTTTTTTTCTGAAGTTTAAAGATACAGTATCTAGATGTACATCTACATACAAGGAACTAAACACTTTATCCTATGTATTAAAAAGGTGAAGCTCACTCACAACATACCTGGACAGGCACTGACAGGAGGCAGAGGTATAGCTCTGACCCATTCGCAGCATAGTACTAGAAGGATGTAGATGGTCAACACAATGCTCTGGCCCCTTTACCCCTGGGAAGGATCCAGTACACATTGTACAGGAGACTGGGATTGGCCTGAGGGCCTGTCTGAATGGCATGGAAAATGCCACCCCCATAGGATTCAATTCCTGGACTGTCCAGCCTGTAACAAGTCACTATACCAATGACACCAACCCAGCCTCCTCATCCTACATGTTAAATGAGATTAATGTGTTCACTGTAGTACAATGACATGTTGATTAGTGAAGAACTACAAATGTCTTGTCGTAAATGTGTGTACATTGAACCGTTTAAGAGAATTCCTAGTGGAATATATGAGCTGCAGAGAATCCTTTCAGGTCTTCTAATTAAATTTTGGATGTATTTTTCATGGTCTGTGTGTATTCTGCATACCCCACACATCTCAACATCCTTTACCTGATCACATAGTCAGTATCCTTTACCTGATCACATAGTAATAGTAGATGAAGACAACAATCTCAAAGTAGTGTACATTGTAGCTTTTCCCATCCTCTTGCTGTTGGTCTGTTGTAGGTCCTCATGCGATCCCATCATTCGTTCTTAAACACTGTGAATCTGTATTGTTCCCACAGAGAGAGATACCAAGTTTCAAAACCATATAAAACAACAGGTAAAATTATAGTTGCATGTAGACGGCTACATATTCATAAGCAGACAAGTGTTTTGTGTCTTCTAAATCATGCACAAATACAGTCCCTTCTTGAAAAACAGGGTATATGTTATGGAGTATTGGCATCTTACAACTAGTGTGATATGTGCCTGTTCTTAATATGTTGCACCTCATATGAAGTAAATCTGTATTTTCTCTAGAAGGCTCTCCACAATACATTTCACAGTCAGAAACTAGCACCCACTGAGGAAGTGTTTAAACTTGAAGCATTTATACATATTTAAGTATTACTTTAACATGGATTTTTATTATATTGTTCTAATATATGTCTTAAGGTTTTAACTCTTCATTTAGTTTCAGCATATTGTATGGAAAATAAATTAAGATTGATATCTCTGTCGTTTGTACATAGTTTTGATACTTGTGCTTGATGATGTTTGTATGCAATAAGCCAAAACATGCAACATGTTTTAGACATTGTCAAAATATAGTTGTGATTGGCAGTCTGTTGTTCTGTCTGCTTATAGTCACTTATATTTTAACCTGTAAGTTTTAGGTGGGATATGGAAAAATGGAAGATTTTGAACTGAAGAATGGCATGCCTATTCCAGACTCGTTACCCTGTTGATTAATCATTGAGACAATTTTGTATTTGGTACCAGTAATTTAAACATTTCCATGCTTTCTTAACCTTTTGGCGCCGTAATTATTTTTTTAATTTTAGCACACCCTGTATATAGAATGTGAATAATACAGGAACCAAATACGTTAGAATTATGAAACAAACTACATTTTGAAGAGAAAAAAAACAGAGAGTATACACCATGTTTAAAATATTCGGTACCTATATTTGTTGAATGAATATATAAAATGTAACTTCGGAGGTTAGCGGTACAGTACGTCAACTATGGTTGACATTAGGCATCTAAAGGTTCATAAATGAAGGGCGAACAAGAAACTGTTCTCTCTATTAATTTCTTTTCAGTGAAAGAGAAAGAGCATAACTGAACAAAAGTAAATAACAGAGTTTTAGGGACAGGTCAATACAAGTGACATCCTGAAAGTCAGAAAGAAGTATCTGACTTCCAGTTAATTAACTTTAACTGAATAAACTCAATGGAGTACAGTCATTTTGAGAACCTAATGACCACAGTGAACACATTTTCTGAACGGCCTGCTGGTGGACTGTATCCTCAGCCAGATGCATCTAGTCCATATTGTCTTGCCCTCTTGCCTAAGTTCCACCTGAATATTATCATCCCTTCTGTGTTTGATGTGTGAACTCTAATAGTTGTGTAATGTACAAATAGGTTCCACCACTCATTTTTCTGTGCCTTTTCCTTGCAGCTTGTAGGCCCAAACAGTTGTATTTAAGACATTAAATAACATGAAACATAAGTAACTGAATGCAATATGACCTGAAGTTATATGTATGTTTTTTTTTATGTCTGAAACTGACCAGAGCTAACAGACTGAACGACCAAGCAGTCTTTCTGTCTGTTTTGTAGTGTAAAAGTCTGATATGTGTACTGTACCTGTGTGTAAAGTAATGTGAATAATAATACAATTTATGAGTATAAACATAATTTCAGGCTTTTGACAGTGTGACTGTTGCAATTCAACACAAGTTTCGTAAACATCCAGAAAGTGCAGCAAAGCACTTTTGCCCACATTGTGGTATGCAGTTTCCACTTAAAATCAACCGGGATAAGCATCTTGCAGCAGAACATTCTGGAGGTGCTCCCAGCAAGTTGTTTCCTTGTGGAGACTGTGGTGTTGTTTTCTATACAGAGGAAGCCCAAGCATATCATTCCAAGTCAACACACAAGAGGTAGGTACAATAGGTAACTGGTGTGTTGATTGGAAGCCCTTTGCATAGTAACTAGACTGAGCATTATGTTCAGGATATCCCATACTTCATATGTTGGCCCAAAGGACCAAGTTATTCTGTGAGCAGTTCTTCATGATTTTTCTGATTCCTTTAGTAAGTTCCAGTATAGTACTTAAATTAGGCTACAACTGTAATTTTGTACATCCATTCCAGGTTCTTATTCATTAATCATCTTATCATTAACAGTGTCAACAGTTGTAGCAATTGCAAATGTTGTTAAATAAGCCCAGAAGAAGCAATTACTGAAAATTGTTGAGCTAGCATGGGTCTGTTGAGAGCAGTCAGAAAGTGTCCGTAAATAAAAGAGAGTAATCATGAAATGACAGTGTGAAACAGATGACAAGCAAATGAATCAAGTGATTAACCTTTTGTGCATGTTGTTCGGTTGGAGTTTATAAATGTAATATTTCTTTCCTGAAGATGGAGGCAACCATATCCTCCAGATTGTTTATACCTACAGCAGACTGCATGGCATCACATCCCATGAAACTGTAATCTTAAAATTCATCACAATAAGGATCTTAAATCTGTTACAAATGTCACAGCTTTGTTGCATGGATCTTTGTACTGGTGTAGGATGCAGCAGTTATGGTTTTGAACTTGTGCTGGGTTTCAAAATATATCCAAGAACGAGAGTGCAAGTCATTACATCCCAAAGACCATAATCTTGATATCCCTCATATCTCACAATATTCCCATCATTTTAACTCTTTACTAGGATTGTGGCACTGTACCAACCTGTGGCTACCGCACCACCAACAAAGAAGATCAAGGTGAATAATGCAGGGGAAGCACAGTCAGTGTATTACTGTCATCTGTGTGGTTTTGAATACATTGTCAAGTTCAACCTACAGAAGCATCTGGAGCGTCAGCATAGAGAGGAAGAGCGAAATGAAGTCCCTGAGTGAGTTAATGATTAAAGTTACAGTATCATTTAGGGTTCTTGTTTGTTAGATACTGCTCATCTTGAAATGGTAACCATGCCTGTTTCTTACATTTGGCACACTACAACCTGGCTGTTGTATCAGATGCAGCTGCTGCGTTGTGTGTTATTTGTGTGCTATAATCTGACTCTTCCATTACAATGATGGGAACCTCAGCCTTGATTTTTATTTACCGTTTCTAATTATCCAAGCACAAATAACAGTTAGCATATTTTCCACATTTTAGTGACTGTGTGTGTGTTTTCATGCACATGTGCACACATTTTTTGGGGGTGAGTGAAGTATGAAAAAATGCCTGTGGAATGAATTTTTTACACTGGGTCAGATCATGACAGTAATGAACCTTCGGGTTCCATGAAATGCGGGGAATATCTTGACTAGCTGCAAACCAGTTAGCTTCTCAAGAAGGACTCTGCACCATGGAGTAAGGGTCAGATCATGAAAGAGGCTTTTGATTATAGGGACTTGATTAAATGCACAACCTGTGATGCATTGTTTTACAACAAGCGAGCGTACGACAACCACAACATGTACCACAGACCCGACGACTTGTATGTCACAAGTGAAGAACAGAGGTAAGTTAGTTGTGATTGTTTTGGTGTGAAACATTTTTGTGACAGGTGGGAAGATAATTTAACCCTTGAAACAAAATTAGCTTAATTAAACAGGACATATAGGGAAGTGGAAGTACAGCTCATGCATTGTTAACTGTGGCATTATATTAGTAAATAAGTAGTTGGTTTCATAATCTGGTTGCTTGGCCACATGGATACCCACTGGATAGAAGGCTGAGTAGTGTCTGGGACCCAGCTGCTCATACTACTTTGGTGGCATAGTGCATTATTGCTTAACAGGAGAGCACAAATCTGTGGCACCGTGTCCCCCAGTGGGTAATTTTTTTTACAGTGGTGCCTAATATTTGTGGGCCCTCATATCACCCTTCTGGCACCCAGAATTTTGCTGTGGTTCCTAGATTTTTGGCAAATTTGTGGACCTCTGGTTTCGTTTATTTTTATGTTGGGTTACATAACTTTTCACTAGATGTGAGAGTATTATTCATATCAGTGTAATATGAAGAAGCATATGAAATATCAGTCTGCACACCTGGGCTGCCAGCTCAGTTAGGCTGTGATCCCTATGATGTCAGCTGCATGTGACGAAAGGCTCCATATATGCCAAGTCTATGTGAGGGGTGTCAGATATGGCATTGTCTTGTTGAAACCAGGTTGTCAGACATTTTCCTAGTGATAAAGCTTCCAGTAATGTTTGTTGTTGATTGTAGTGTGATGTTCATCACAGATTGTCTAAGGAAATTAATATAAGAGTGTACAGCTGTTCATTGGAGCTCTTGAAGACTGTCAACCACATTAAAGAATTTTGAAAATTAATATGACCTCAAAAACTGAACCACCCCCTCAGTCCATAAGAAATTTTCCAGTTCCTCAATATCAAGAATGTATAATACTTATCATACAGGGTGCATCATAAACGCCTGACAGTTTTTGAAATTGGAAAACCAGCATGCCCACTAGGCACCAATTCCATGCTGACCATCATCATGTACAGTGTTGTTTGGAGTTTAATTGAGATGGAGCCCTGGTCAATGCAACACCATATTGTGGCAGTGGAATTGTTTATCTAAACAGTCCGTTACAGCTACACAGTGTGGTTTCTGACAGCAGTTTCAAAGGCATAAGTGTCCTAGCCACAGTACTGTACTATTGTGGGTATCGAAATGGTGTCAAGGAGGATCAGTGAAGGACAGTAAACCATGAGGACGTCCACTTTTGGCTCGCACACCTGACAATGTGGAGCAGGTAAGAGACACCATGTTGTGAAATGCGCACAGGTCAGCTCGACAGAAAGCTCGTGCACTTTGCTTACATGAATGCAGCATTCACCAAGTTCTCCACAAGGATTTGCATTACCATCCATCCAAAATCCAAGTTGTTCAGGAACTTAGTGCACAGGACAATTCCCCAGGACTGTGTTTCTGGGCAGACTCATTTCGGGGGACATCACCTGGCCCACCTACTCGCCTGACCTTACAGTACCAGACTATTTCCTTTGGGGCTGTGTTAAAAGCAAGATTTATGAAACACATCCAGCCAATATTGCTGACTTAAAACACAGAATTCTGGAGTGTGTTCAAAGAATCCCCAAGGAAATGCTACAACGTGTTATGATAGCCTCTCCTTCGCGACTGCGAGTGTATTGAATGACATAGTGGTCACATACAGAGTGTCATATTCAAACAATAATGACTGAAATGAAATCTCATGGACATGGAATGCACCCGAGTGTGTTAATAAAATTTTTCCACTTTTCCTTAAAAAGTTATTTCATTAAAAAAAACCGTCAGGCGTTTCTGATGCACCCTGTATCTATGTACATCATTTTCATGTGGCTTTGTGCCATTGAGTTCTAATGTGGCTTCCCAAAATAACGTTTTGTCATAACTATGGCGTTCTTGTGTGTTATGAAATGAAAGAAAAGAAAATGTCTCATGGTTGGACTTCTTTTCAAAGATGCTGTACTCTGTTAGAAATGGCAAAGAGTTAAACAAAAAGGTGTGTTTGTAAAGATAAGTGAATTTGATTTACATTTTGTGGTAGATTACAGACTGTAAGCCGTGTGGACCAAGATTTTGATATCCGACGGGTCCAAACTGCTGCTGAAAAGTTTATCCCTGTGTACCGACCTCGTGGGAGACCACCTCCACAACAGTCACAAAGAAAGGTAAGCTAATTGTTCTTCTGTCACAGTTGAGTTTACATAGAGTATTAAAAAGAACATTAATCAAATGCATTTTGTATGTGTCTGCATATTAGAAAGAAGCTTTTGAAGTAGTTATGATGGAGCTGTATTACATGTACTGTATTTTTATGTCCTTCTGATGTAATGTCATGAGTGGTCTCATGTTAACAGCATATGTGTTAATTTCCTGGAAATTTATGGTATATTTTCTTGAATGAATGGAAACCAGGGTTTGTTCAGGCAGTGTTGTTTGATGTAGAGAAAGAAAAATCAGTCAGCTGTGCCACCAGTGAAACCAGAGAAGGAAGAAGATTCTGCTGATGACTTGTCTCCTGCTGACCCTGCCCCTTCAAGTGATTCTAGTCACTCAGACAGTGATCTGCCACTGGTGGAACGTCTTGACAACAGCAAACAGCAGCAACTGGGTGGACTATGATGACACTACCTCACTGTTCGTTAAGTGGTGTCCTTTGTAGTTTTTTGAGTGTGGAAACTATGACTGATCACACCTACACTGCCTCTAAAGAAGAGAGGAGGGAGCAGGCAACAGTACTACTACATCTGGAAGCTTAGAAACTGGGTGTTGGATACACAGTGCCTCGTAGAATCCCAGTACTATACTGATTTTTTTCAGAAACTTTTTCTGTGTAGGGGAGATATTTTAACCCTTTGCAGGCTACATTTTGTTTTTAAACTCAAAGATTATCTGTTCATTTCTCAATAAGCTGCTATCTAGTGTGTGTAATCTGTATTGATAGTAGTAGTAGTTGACCTATACTAGTGAAATCTTATACAAATTTAGTGAACTCTGGAAAACTTTAGCAGTAAATTTGAACTCAGATGTGTTTCTTGTCAGATGGTGCTGTGTGGATATATCCAGATGTCATTGTATGGGTTAAATATTTCTTGGCCAGTTGTTTAACAGTAATGTTAATACTGCGGCTCTTGATACCTGGATAACCGATAATTTCATTTCAGTAAGCTTCCCCCCCCCAAGTCTCTTTTCTATGTTAACAAGTAGTAATCCTTATTTCTGCTTCCTCTGCTGGACAGGTACTTATGTTGATATAGTTATATGAGTACATCGCGTTGTCAGTGTTTGTATTATTTTATGTACATTTTCTCTTCCATATTTATTTCAGTATGTTACTGATGTGGGGAGAGAAATAAATCATGCAAAGTTCAAATTCCATCATCATATTGATGATGAAATCTTCATGTGACTATGCAAGGACAGATCTGTTTTGTTACAGTAATTGTGTAGTTTAATAAAAAAGAATTGAAGAAAAGGATTATGTGTGAAAACTAGTTAATGTAATTGTGCATTTGTAAAAATCCTGTATAAATAAATTCAGATTCAAAGCTGTGAATAGTAACATATCCTAACCGGTTGTGCATTTACCCATTACATACTCACTGGTTACTGATTACCTCTGCATTATACTGAGAAAGTGTTAACTTCAACTGAAAAGACCAGGCATGTGGCATGCCTTTCAAGTGCTGGAAGGTATGCAGCTGTCAGACCACATGTTACATTGAACACAGCATGTCTGGCCTTATCATCTGGCGAAGTTAGCCATACCTGAGTGTGGCATCATCTGGGCATACCAAGAAATCTGGGTACATGAACCAGATCATACAGCAAGTGACAGAGATCAGCATTTCAGCAAGCAACTTGACTGTAAGACTGTGTCTCCCTTGTTGGGGCAAGCAAGCCTTGCATGCATACCTTGCAGAAAGAGAAAAGTCAACCTCTGATTCACCAGTGTCTGGATTAGAACAGAGGACAGTGGGAGAAGAGTTTTGGAATGTTAAAGTAGGTGGTATGGCCTATTATGGTTACCCCATACTTTTAAAGGGTTGATGGTAAGATGGCCTTAACTTTGTAATCGTTTGTATTTCCCTTAGAATAACTTCATTACCTTAGAGTGTGCCGCTGTACATGTAAAGCACAGGAAACAATTGTAAGTACAGGTAAGGGTTATAAAGGTAAATGTTATTGCAGACAGCAGTGGCATATAGTGAGGTTATTTTTAGATCATACACTATTCAGTGGTGAAGTAGGGGAGAGAAGCACTCAAATATTCATATTCAAATATGCTTCATTGTTTCCTTACAGATCAGAATACAACATTACAGAGTGTACAGTGTGGTTTGATTTCTTAAACTCTTTATCCTCTCGAAAGATTAGTAAAAATATTTCCACTTTTTGTCATACAAAATCATAGACCAGTTAGTCTACATAAAAAGCTTATAAGAAAAAATTCTGTAATTATATAAAGGTGGAATGTAAGAATTTTCTGTCAATATTATTGTGTTAGAAAGTATACATTTGCCTAATTCTCCTAAAATATGGTCCCGCAATCTTAAACTCTTCTGATGCAGTTGGTGATAGATATTCATGAAGTGAACTTCTCTTAAAGAGAGGCATGGGACACATACATTTGTGTAACATGCACATATAGGCCTATATTCCACCTTCACATCACATTAAAATATACCATACAAAAAATAATTTGACCACAAAATTGTGTATACAAGGGTGTTAGAATGCATATTTGATTTTGTTTCAGTTCTGGTTGTCATACACAGTAATGTTTTGAATGGTTATTTATTGAAAGAAACTCATGTTCCTCATTTGTATAGCCTGTAGGGTCCAATAATTTGAGTCACTCTATCCAATGCATGTAAGAATCTCCAGATTAATTTCCTAGTATTCAAGATTTACTGGTACATATGTATACTCTGAAGAATTACTATAAATGAACTGTTTGTCATTTTTAAGCACCAGTCTCAAAATTACTGACATGAATAATGTGACTCAAGACAGGCATAACTTGGGTTATAACACTTGGGGTGGGGGGGAAGGGTGCAAAATTGACCGGGGGTATTGGGTACTGAGATATCTCTGTGCTGCATCCTGTAAAATGCAGGTGCTACATTCTTTTCAGTGTTTTTACAGTGCCCAAATAATCATTTTGAAAATATTTTTATTTTTTTAATTGCCCCACTCCAGCTCAGTGGAAAAAAAAAATTTCTTAGATAGGAAAAAACTGGAGGGGGCATTTGCCCTGCGATGCACCCCCCCCACCCCCAAGTTATGCCTATGGCTCAAGAGATAAGACTCATAGAAAGACACATATTGGATAGCCATTGTTATAATGTAATCATTTCAGTGGACCCAATGAAAATTTACAATAATTTTGGTAAAATAAGAATGAGTGGCAACTAGGTAAATGTGACTGATGGTAGGCAATGGTGGTATATTTGTAACCATCAGCTGAGTCTTGCAATTTTCAGAAAGAAAACTATGGTCAGCACTTGGGTGAAGCGGTGAATCCAGTACAGTCTACAAAGAAAATGGAATCACAATTAAACTCGGTGACTTATTCGTTATGTTTACATGTGCATTGAGGGTAATAATGAATTCATAACAACGGTATAATCAAAATGTCTGTTTTTACAACTTGTATTTTACTCCCATTCTGTGTGTAAGCCAACTTCCATATATAATAATTTTCTTTTAGTCATAATGTCTGCTCTTGTGTACATACCAATTAAATGTCAGGTTCTGTAAAAGACAGCCAATTTATTTACCCTGTTCTGTGGTGTCAAGGCTAAAGTTCATTTTATATATATATACACACACACACACTTGTATCTACTCCGGCAAAGATGTTTCTACTTCACTGGTACTGCCCGTATGATTGTTTCTGTAATTTCATGGCATGCTCATATGTGCCTGTATTCAATGTGAACTTGTTCTTTGAACACAATCTAAAGGTGACTACATTTTATATTCATGGAAGCAATAAAGATTCTCAATTTCTTTTCTCTTTAGTTAAAGTTTACTTTTCTATGTATTACTTCTCAGTCAAAAAGAGTAAGAAGCCTACCACAGGGAATCGTTCAAAAGAATTAAAATAAGAACATTTTAAATTAATGGCAGAACTGCATAACGAGAGGAGGTAACACACTAGCAGAATATGACAGACATAACATGGAAGGAAAGTACAGTGCATGAAATGGATGGATATAGTTGAAATGTACAGTATGTGACATGGCAAGATAACTGTAATACATTATCAAAGTGAGTTGTCTTAAAAAACAATATTAAAATTTACATTAAATTTTAATATTGTTTTTTAAGACAACTCACTAGTGCATCAGTTGTTGAATAAATAGAACTTTCATAATGTCAAGATGCAAGGTATGAATGGGGGGGGGGGAACTAATACAGTTCATGAAATTACCTGCTTTATGACAGTGGACTTACTTTTGCAGTTTTTTCCTGGCATTGGGTATTGAGTCACTGGAATCTTTGAGTATGAATCTGCGGATTCCAAACATGTAGTTCTTGACGTACTGGTTCCAATCCATTTGTGAGACGTCAACATCAAAAGTTGTTCTGTCTTGTGCATCACATATAAGTGCACAAACGTTGTCACAGTGAAATTTCCATTCATGAAGGGAAAAGAACTCGCCAGCTTTGGCAGCCAACTGAAACCTCTTGGAGATCTTGAACATTCTGCAAACACCCAAATGATGTGATTGCTTAGAATATAAAAACCGTATCTTTCAAGCAGTCTCTTGTTACATGAAACTTCACCTACCAAAGAGTTTTATTGTTTAGTGTGAACACTGACATTATGCAGTGTCTTGTTCTTTTCCTACTCAACAGCTGATAATGAAACATGTACAGAATTACACACATTGTGCATTTTCATATTTTGTGTCACCCTTTACCTGCCTGAGAAGTTAAGTTGTACAGGTTCCTTACAAAGTGAAAGTGAATGCCGTGTATGGAGACTGCCTCTGACCATTGGTCTTGTCTCTACATCCATCCACATGTGACTTAGTGTCAGCATTTAAATCATTAGTTGAATTTTCATGAAATTTGGCACAGGAATTTTTTAAGACAAGTCAAGCAAACGTGAGTTTCATATAAATTGGCCCAGTGACAACCATAATTTACTGCTTGTAAAATCCGTATCACTTTACTGATATTGGTGAATTTGGTATAGAAAATCTTCATGTAATATCATTGAATAGTATGAGTTTAATGAGAATCTGTTGTAGTGAAAGCCATACTTAAGGACAAAGATGTTAGTTTCTTGCATTCATCCAAATCAGAAAAAATTGGTGCAGATATAAAAAAGTTTTGTTGAATGATTTTGAGTACATGAAAATCAGTGCCGTGGAAGTCATACTTTTACTGCATGACTAAGAAGGAGGAGGTAAGGTGTTTTTCTGAAACCCTGGTTATTACCAATTTGATAGGTGGCTGTAACCAGATGATCAGAATGAATATGGACTGCCATGATAAACCAAACTTTCATTCAGTTTGAATATCTGTGTGAAAGTTACATTGAGCAAATTGTCTAAGTAGCATGTTCCCTAGTAATACACACAGTTCAGATCAAAGAAGAAACTTGAATGTGGTGTTTTGACTCTTCCTATCCCTTTTGGGAAATGCTTGTTACAAATTAATAATCAATATATATTGTTATACCAGCTTAAACAAAGTGTTCATAAAATTTTCCAGAACTTTTAAGGGAATTCAGATATTCCATAGATACCATAACAGTCTGGCTGTAAAGTAGAAATTTATGGTAAAAATATTACATTGAGAATTTACTGTATAGATAACTTCATACCATAGCATATTGACCATTTATGAACCATCAAAAGAAAAACTTACATTGGTTTAGCTCCCTGCAGCCTCAGTATAAGGTCAGCCATGAATGCTGGCAAGAAGTGGAAGAGTAACTCACAGACTTTGTGGACAAAGCGATTGGTCCTGAAAGTGAAGCCAGGATACCACATGACATACTTTGTTGGTGTATCACAAGCATGATGCTGTGTCAGAATGCCAAAGTCTCGCCAGCTAATAGGATTCACTGATCCAGAAGTGCAATTGTATACACGGACTGTATTTGTTCTGCAAAAAAAGAAATATACTTCTTACAGTTCATGTAACCTGAAGTAACTGTAACAGAAAACATTCAATACACATCATTTATTTTGAGCCGCATTTGCTTTCATATATGTGTCCATACCGTTCATTGTGTCTTCTAATAAGTTAGTCCATGTGATAGACAACATATTTTAGAAGTTTTCTCAAATGTCTTTACGCACAGAAGGAAATTTTCTTTTAAATTCAGGTTAAAAGACAGAATTGTATAATTTGCCTACTGTTTCATCTGTGAGAGGTAGTGAGGAAACTATATGAACCTAAGATGCAGGAAGTAATAGGAGGTTGGAGAAAATTGTGTAAGGAGGAGCTGCGTGATTATTTTGTGCACATCAACAAATATTGTAAAGGTTATCAAATTCAAGGACATAGTTTGGGCACAGCATGTGGCATAAAAGGCAGAGAAAAGAAATGCGTACAAGGTTTTGGTGGGGGAACCTAAAAAAGAAACCACTTGAAAGATGTAGGCACAGATGGGAGGTTAACATTTAAGATCTTAAGGAAATAATATGAGAGATTATGGACTACAAATCTGCCTCAGGATAGGCAGCAGCGGCAAGTTCATGTGATGGAAATAAACCTTCAGTTTCAATAAAATATGATGAATTTTGTGACTAGATGAGGAACTACTAGCTTCTCAAGGAGGACCTATTCAAGGACCTTGCTCCATTAAGTACTTGATCAGTTACAGTGACATTCTCTTGTATGCTTACTATATTTTACTGGTCTAAATATGCCCAAAGGCATATTTAATAATATTTTTCACCAGCAGCTCATTTTGTTAAAAATAAATATATCACAATATAATGCATTAAATTGAATTTAGATGTGGTATAATTTTATTTGGTGTGTAACAAGACAATTGGAAATGGGTTCTCAACCCTTCAAATGGTAACCTTGATTTCCAAGAAATATAAATTGTAATTTCTATCTTAAAATTCTACCAACAACAATTTTAATTTAATGCTTCGGTTTATTTTTATGGTCATAAGTATCTTGGGTTTCTGAGACTACCACGAATTTAGGGCTATTTTCATCAAAGGAGAATACTGTCAATGACAAATTTTAGGAAAATGGTTATTGTCATCCAAGGAGTATGGATATCAGTGACTAATTTCAGGAAATGGACTTCCAGAATGCCTCCAGATTTTATATAGAGTTAGTTCCTGTACTACAAGATGTCACAAGGAAGAAGAGAGTTAGGAGGTAACATTAAAAGATGAAAGGATAAGTCTGTATAGAAACTGGGTCACAAAAGGAGTAGCCCTAATCCTTGATGCTGATAAAGTTTTTCAAATTTAAGTTGTCAAACCCTCCAACATATTTACTTAAAATCATCTATATTCTTTTAGATTTCCCAACAAAAGACTTTAAACACTTCTTGCCACTCTTATTACAGTTGCATGTGCCACAAAATTCATCCCTCCTTGAATTATATCTCTATGGTGTATAGTGAAAATCAGAAGCACTGCATCATGCAGATTTTTTCAGGAATCCATTCTTTCCTCCATCTCACATTCAAAAGTTTCCCTGAGCAACCTGGTCTCAGACACACTTAAACTATGTTTTTCCCGTAATGCATGAGAATATGTTTCTCTCTCTCTCACACACAAACACACATATAAGGTCAAATTCTGAACTGAATGTTAGCAATCAGTTTTGAATCCAATAGCCTTTTAATTATTCCATGAATACAATTTTGATTGGTTACATTATTCCCAAATATTTGAACTAAGACATATTATTTGAGGATTTGTTTTCTACATTTGCATTTGATTTGTCATCCATTCTGATAATGTAGCATGAAGATAAACTTTGTTTTCTGTATACTAATTTGTAGGCCAACCTGCCTGTTAGTGTCTAATATATCTTCTGTATTTCTGTTAATGGCACTCATGTTTTTGCCCAAGAAATTAACATCAGTATAGACCCAAAGTTCATGAATCCTTCTTAGTTCCAATCTTTCCTGGTTTCATTGGATATTTATCGTGGCATATTCCAAAGAAAAGCTGAAATGTAGTGACAATGATACATCTTGTTACTTCAAAACTTTTTTAATAGAGAATATGTCAGACTAATATTTGTCTGAACTTATCATCTATTTTGCCTGGACACATTTTAATTAGTGTAGCTAATTTTGTTGGTGTTAAAAAATTCATAGATATTATTGCACAATACTTCTCTTCTAACAGAATAATAGGCTTCTTTGCAGTCTAGAAATATACTGCACAATTGCCCTCCCAATTTTTCTCCACCAACTGACACAAGCACAATGACTGATGTGCACTTGACTCATTACTTGTAATTCCACACTGACAATACCCAGTAACTTGGACTGTATATGTAATAAACCTTGAGAAAAGAAGGCTGAATTACATTGTGTATGTAGCTGATAACAATGATATTCCTCAATACCCACTAATCGTCGAAGACAAATATTATTGAATTTCATCCTGACTAAAAAATAAATGCCAGACTCGGAATAAATCAACCAAGGAATTTGAAGTGTATTGTGAATTTTTACATTGGATAAGTATTTTAATTATTTTTCAACACAGATCTTGGTAAAATTTACATGAACTGTTGCACTAACTAAAATAGAATCAAGTAATATCCATATATTTTAAATTTTAATTGATTTTCACTTGACTTTTTGTTAGACAATGCTGTATTTTGTAACTGGACTGGAATAGCTTAGTCAGTACAGTGACTCACTATGGGCTGGACGGTCTGAGGATCGTATCCTGGTGGGGGCGAGATTTGGTATATAACCTAGGTGGATCACTTGAAAGAGAATAAACTATGAACAATGAGCAAGATCCTTATTTGCTAACCAGTAATTGAGTCTAAATAATTCATAGTATTATTTACAATTTACCTGTGTGTAGCTGTGTGCCAAGCAACTCCAATTAATGTATTTACTACAATATCAACGGGAATGAGATCCATAGTCAGCTTCTGATCACATATAATACTGCGAATGGTACCACGTCCAATCTCCATCATAATACCAGTGATGCCATAGACGTTGTCCACCCAGCCTGGCATTGGTTCACGCCATGATGCTGTAACTGCACATAAAATATTTATAAATCACTAGTTCTGATCAACCGAGAACCAGTTATTTGCCAGAGTAATACATTGTGATGCAACTTAAAATCTATTTCTATAACACAGAGTAACTCAGTAATTAAAAATGTGTTTAAAACAAGGTACATTTTTCCCCATTACCCATCATAAAATCACAATTAGCACATAAACTAAACTCCGTGGCCTTAGTCCGCACGCGAACTATACCGACAGAGCGGCCGCCGCCGGTCGGCGAAGTTAGTGCCAACTTTTGCGGATAGAGGGGTGTCACGTGGTCAGCGCAA
>Ga0123354_10007067_pt1 | contig 16800 bp, 7 predicted proteins | sample TergutLab28metaG_2_FD_97872 | JGI IMG/M metagenome (GOLD analysis project Ga0123354, IMG submission 97872) | Labiotermes labralis P4 segment gut microbial communities from Petit-Saut dam, French Guiana - Lab288 P4 | ecosystem: Host-associated > Arthropoda: Insects > Digestive system > Gut ...
ATATAATATAATATAATATAATATAATATAATATAATATAATATAATATAATATAATATAATATAATATAATATAATATAATATAATATAATATAATATAATATAATACAATGTAATGTAATGTAATGTAATGTAATGTAATGTAATATAATGTAATATAATGTAATATAATATAATATAACAATATAACGTAACGTAACGTAACGAACGCAACGCAACGCAACGTAACGTAATATAACATACTCTTATCTCAGTCTCTTTCATTTGTGCCCTTACTTTATCTCCCTCGTATTTGTGCACTCACTTTCTTTTCACCTTTTCTAACATTTGTACACTCACTTTCTAACCTCCATCTCTCACATGTGTGACTCACTCTCATTTCCATCTCTCACATTTGTGCACTCTTATCTCCATCTTCCACATTTGAGCAATGACTCTTGTCTCAGTATCTCGCATTTGTGCACTCACTCTAATGTCTCAGTATCTCACATTTGTGTACTCACTCTCTTATCTCCATCTCTCACATTTTTTCACTCACTCTCTTATTTCAGTCTCTCACACATACCACCGAGCAAGTCTGTTTAGGCAACAACTCGTCTGATATTCATTGATAATACATTTGGTTTGTATCTCTCTCTGAACACCGACTTTTCTACAGAGTGTTGATTTTGGTGGTTACCATTAGCCTCATCTTGAGAACTCAGGACTACTTCCTTTAATCATGCTAGGTCGCTTTTCTTCCGTATCCATTCCAATTCACTATTTACTGTCATGTTTTGACGCTATTCGGTGTGAATTACTGGTACTAAACTTAAAAGAGTACCAATTAATACAAATAATTCATGCAAATGCTGGTTACGGAAGAGTGACGACGGTCAACTAGTCAATAACTTTAGTTGCCCATGTAACTGACATCGTCGAATCTGTTTCATGATATGAGAAATTTCTCATCTCTAGACGCTTTCAGAAATACATAAATTATAATGCAGGTGCTTTTTCTTATGTGTAGACAGGTAGAACTGAACATGTCTGCAGACGTGACATACACTTCTAATTTGCTCAGAAAAGACTCACCATGTCGTGGGATCTTAGAACTTTTACATTAGGTCTGGAATTTAATTAAGACAGAGTTTACTTCTACAATAAGAAAAGAAATAAATGGGTATACTTGATTGACATCCAGTGAGTCCTGCTGTAGAATGATATGTGTTGCACTGTGTGTTTAAAACATGAAGACCTAGGGAATTTTAAGAATACGTGGTGCGCATCTTTTAAATTAAGATTTTAAATGTTTATTGTATTTACATTTGGGTCATAACGCTACATTATCAGTTTAAAATGTAAGGATATGCAGATCTGTGTTTAAGTCGTGTCTTGCACGTGAAGTTTGAAGTTGGAATAAAGTGTACGAACGTTTTTGGCGGGTGAACCAAATTCAAACAATTTCAAACAAGTATTGTACAAAACCTCTCTGTTTGAGAGGAAAATATTAAGGAAAATATTTGGGCCAACTAAGGAAGCCAACGGTATTTGGAGAATTAAAACAAATAGGGAGTTGGATGAATTAATTAAACACCGGAACATAACAAATTATGTTAAAGAACAACGATTGAGTTGGTTTGGACACATAAATAGAATGCCCGAAACTAGCATAGTACAAAGAATGCACAAATGGAAACCATTCACAGGAAGACCATCTGGAAGGCCCAAGTCTAAATGGGATGATGTCAGGAATTATTTGAAGAAGATGAAGCGTATGAAGTGGGCAGAACAAGTACAGGACCGTCTTAAATGGAAAGATATTTTCGAGAAGGCCAAGACTATCAGAGTTGTAGCGCCATAGAAGAAGAAGAAGAAAAAAAAACAGTTTCAAACAATTTCAAGTTCAAAATTATTTTTGACAAATAATCAGTAACAAGTCATATGAAGATCACATACAGAAAATTAATAATTTTTGTTGTTTTGTTGCAGCGTAACGTGTCACGGCGCGGTTTGGAACTACTCTTATTCAGATTAAAGTCCGCAGTGTTGCGTGATCTAACCGTTGTACAAATTATTCAATTGAGCCAATCGTCGTGAAATGACAAATAAATTGTCAAGTTTTATCTTTACGTATTCGTCCTGCTCAAAAGTACTTTAAATTTTATTTGTACAAGGGTAATCAGCACTTAAAACGAGCATAAAACCTTCAATAAAACAGGAAGCTTTACAAGTAACTAATTAAATAGCCCAACAATTATTTTTACATATTTTAATATACAGAATTCCACTTTAAAAGACGTGAGCTAACAGTTTAAATGGAGATGTTAGTATAAGGTAAAACTAGAATCGAGAATGAACAACTTTCTGCGCATTTTATATTTACGCGTTTCTTTGGACATGCAAAATAAAGGGCAATTTGCTTCCTTAACATTACAAATGGTTGTACTTTCATCATGGAGAGGCAATGTGTTTCCTGCAAGGCAGTAACTAAATATCTTTTTTTAATTAAGATGCATATTAAGTTTTCAAATAATAAGAGGTATTCGGAAACTGTATGCTCGAGGAAATTTATGACATAATTGGATGAAATTAACTGAGCAACAGGATGATTTCTGTACAACCCTGAATTCGGTGATTTATAGGAATTGTTTAGCTATATTAGGGCAGTAGAGACCTGAAGATTACGATGTTCGTGTACCTGTGGCTAGAATGGAGGGGTGAAGAATACAGAATTTCGATGTGTGAAATATCTTGGGAAAAATCCACATGGCAGACGAAAAATCAGATGGGATTATAATGCTAAGTTGAATTTTTTACAGAGTAGGTCATTTGGATGGGAAAGAAATGGGGTTAAATTTTGAGAGTGGACAACAAATGAAACTCCTAATTTTGTTACATTCTTATTTATCGTTTTAGGCGTCATCTCTCCTTGCACGAGCAAAGCGAAAGTTTGAGTAAAGTGACCAGCGACTTTCTTGGTCTCACATGGGACAGCATTGCTAGGGGGGTCGGACTCATCATTGTAGACCTGACTAAATAAGATTGCATAGCGACACTGACTGTGGCAAAAGAATCTTCATATCACGTGGCTGCAAGGTCGGTAAATTAAAAAGAGCTGAACGCTTCCCGTAATCTGATGTGACAGTTTGTAGCTCCTGTCAGTACTCCACTTCGAGACGCACCCGCCCTAACACCTAGCTTATCAGATTGCGGCCCAAGACAAAGGGATTGATGAAGGGAGCTAGAAATTTATACGGCGCCAGTGGCCTGAAATTACGTTGCAAGCAAATTACATTGTTCTTCTTCTTCTTCTCTATAGGCTAACGCCTGTTCTTCCAGAGGTTAAGGCGAAGGGGCTCTGATGAGACTTTCTTTCCAGCGTTTCTTCGGCCTGCCACGACTGTGCACTCCCTGTGGACGACTGTCTCTAGCGATCTTTGCCTAGACGGTTGTCCTCCATTCTTCCCACATGGGCATCCCACTCTCTTCTTCGAACCTCGGTCCGTTTAATTATGTCTTGAATTCCGCTTAGATGACGAAGGTGATCACTGCGGATTTTATCTCCAAGCGTCTTTCCGTGTATTGCCCTTGGAGTTTTCATATCTGTTGTTCGGAGGAGTTGTTGGGTGTTGTTACATTGTTATGGTTGGTTAATGTTCCCTGTGTCAGGCCTTCGAATTTTTACAGAATGTCTATGACAGTCGCCCTGTTCTTCTGGCTGCATATTTATTAATACTTGGGACTCACTGAACGACTTCTTATGAATTTTGATAATAATTCATAATAATAACATGTAAACACAACCACTGATCATATTACGAATTTTCCGACTCTAGAGAGCAGCACTATACTTAAACGGTGATAGTGTTATAGCTTGGCCTCTTAGCTAAATAGATTTAACATAAGACGCGGGTGACATTTTATGTAACATTTGTGGTCTGTTTCAGTCAATGTTCATTGGTTGCACACAGACTGAACTAGGACCGCGAGGAAAAGCTCCCAATAAGCAAGAATAAAATAACGGTGTTGTTTTTTATACCAAAGTATAGTTCGTTGAAATATGAAAGAGAACGTTTGAAAATATCAATCTGTAGCTGTAATTGTCACAAATGTATGTCCCCTTGACAAACTCTTATATACGATAGTATAAACAACCAACTAAATGCAACAATAACAATTTATTAGTGATTTCAATCAGCTCAACATGTTTCGGACGATAATTTCGCCCATCCTCAGGAGCATTAGACTGTGTTTACAGCTTGTGGTATAATGCTCCTGAGGATGGGCGAAATTATCGTCCGAAACATGTTGAGCTGATTGAAATCACTAATAAATTGTTATTGTTGCATCTAGTTGGTTGTTTATAATAATGCATCAGAGATGCACGGTCACACAAACATCAAATCTTATATATGATTATTTAAGCTAATGAACAGAAATGTTAAATCACATTTTGGCTGAATATATATGACTTTCGTAGGTTCCTGGAGCTGCCACCTAGATCTAACAACGGTGCTTCATTAAAAATCTAACCTCAAACCTCAGTAAATAACAAGATGAATCTTTATTGTTGCACCGTGCACTTCGTAGAGTCACTTTAATTATACCAACTAATGCGTTTATACAAAAATTTCACATTAAAACACTTAAAATTGCTCCAACATGTTTCGGTCCTAAGATCATCTTCAGGGAGCCATATTGTTCCTTGCTAAAGTTACATATTAAAAACACTCACTAGTTAATTTCCTTATATTAACAGGGTGTTGTGGCAGCATGTCGTACTGTGTTGAGAATGTGTCTGCCTATGGGTGTGCGTCGCACACCTGTAGGCAGGCACATTTTTATATAAGTGCATTAGTTGGTATAATTAAAGTAACAAGATGAATGCTTTCAACTCTAATTTTTCTGAGAGTACCAGCCGGTGGTTGGGTGATTTGGCTCTTAAATACAAACTAGACACTGACATCCCTTGCACGATTTTCACTAATATTTATTATTTCGTCATTCCCACCTCACGTTCATATTTTTCCGTATGTATCTTGCAACATACCGGTGCATAATGTTATGAATAGACTAAAAATTCCGACAAATGGACTGAGAAGTTTATATGCCTTCCTTTTGTGAGTAACCTGTATACAGGACTTTATCGTGTAGCACTAGGCTTGCGCAGTCTTCAAAGCACCTGTATGATGCTTCTTATGGCTGGACACGTCCACTGAGGACCCTCCAGCTTATCCACTGCGAATTACTAAATCGTAGTTACTCTACGTAATCTGTTGTCGCCAATCACCGCTGCTTGGCTTTCCTTCCACCTGGTAGCCTTAGTCACAGACACTAAAAGTGCTTTCTAACAACACGCCTTTCTCGATATATGTCTGATATCTCTTCCACACTGTCGACTGCGAACACAAACTTCATGGTATTAGAGATGTAATTATTACTGTATTGTCTCCATATCATGTAACACGGGAGTCGAAAAGATTACATAACGAAGGGCCTTATGATTTTTTCTCTCCAAGTACGATCTGGGTGATCAAATCAAGAAGAATGAGATGGGCGGATCAAGTGGCACGTATAGGGGACAAGAGAGGTGCATACAAGATTTTGGTGGGGAGACCTGAGAGAAAGGGACCACTTGGAAGTTTTAGGCGTGGATGGGAAGATAATATTAAAGTAGATCTTCAAAACACATGAGAGGAAGAGATGGAGGGCGCTTGTGAATGTTTATATGAACGTTTGAGTAGCATAAAATACGGGGAATTTCTTGACTAGCTGAAACACTTTCATGTTCTCTAGAAGGATTCTGCTTCATGGAGTCAGATAGTTGGTCGTCCTGTTATAATAAATAAAATCTATCGGAATTATAAGATGATTTTTATAAAGCTCTGTGTACTTCAGACGCTCTCTCCCTTGCAACTGTGTACAGTCCCTTGCAGTTTCGAAATATTTGAATATGTGTTGCGGACGTTGGCATAATAATTTCGTTTGAGAGAGTTACAACCTTTGGAATCAAATTTGCAGCGGAAGTAGAACACCACTCAAATCGATTCGTTACACTCATCGTCCCGAAATGCAGGCAGTAGACAAAAAAAGTGTAAAATGTACCATCTACAAAACACTATCTCTTATTAAAATGAAAGCAAGTCGCTTTGTATCTCATACCTGCCATACTCCAATTTACATTGGAAAGCAACAGGCTGGTAAATTGTCCCAGTATCATGGACAACAGGCTGGAAGTTTTTAGTGCACACAATGTCGTCTCGGAGAGGATTGTGTGAATTTCAGTGTGAGGACGTGACAGTATTTAACATGCGACACGTTTTTTTTTACTGGCATCTGCGTCCCACAGGTGACGGTTTACGAAAAGGAAATGGTGCATAACCTGTCACCTTTTATAAAGTGGAATTGAGATCAGTTCCCAGTCTGACAGATGTGATCTCTGTGTGAGTGACTGGCAAAGCTAAATAAACTTGTCTACAGCCGATCTCATTCGTATAAGAAATGTCATTGAGGTAATGGAACACGTCTAACAACAGTTATGTCTGTAACAAGTGTTTCGTTGCCCACTCTTGTTTGTTAAAAATCGGTCTTGTATGTCGTTACAAATATACGTTGACCTGGCACTAGTGGTTAGCCCGTTTATGTCTTAAAGAAAACTTAGACTTGAAGTAACAACACTACACATGTCAAAAATATGAGCAGTATTGTGAATAATTAAATAATTTCTGAGCGCCTTGAGACTTATTACTTTCACCTTGAAATTTATTTCAGCGTTTAATTATAAGTCTCGACGTTTCTAACGCAATCTAATTTTATAAGTGTGTTGACTTTACAGATTGAATACTAACTGAGCACATGTAGATAAAAGGTAAGGTAAAGCAACCTCTGTACAAGCTTGGACAGACCGTTATGTTCCCAGAATTTCTAAACAATCGACGGCCCTATGCACCTGGTACTCATGCCTGTTAACGACTGAGGTGCGACCGGAAGGAGTAGTTCAATGCCAAATCACAATGTCGCCTTCGGGAACTGAACTGACGACCTTCGGGCTTGTAGCTTAATGCTTCAACCAACTGCGGCACTAGCACTTATAGACATGACATTGAAATAAATATATTAATAAAGTGATTGTTTTTATTAATTATTATAAACTTTCTTAGATAAAATATGATTTCGATCACATGACCTGATTTTAAACAACTCCTGCAATTGAATCAGTGTAATTACATAACCAAAGAAACAATATAATTAACAATTTGCTGTTTCAGATATACTGCAGCACATTTTCATTTATTCGAAAGGACTTAACTCTGCTGTAAGTTCGTGTCTGTATATGCAACATGTAAATAAGTAATCTTATTATTGATCTTAAAACAAAGTGATTTATTTCACGAAGTTCGAGCTAACCGCATTACTGTACCTGCAAAACCACGGAACCTGCATCTTAAATCATGTAAATTAACGATTCCCAATCATTATATTCTCCTTTGAAATCATACGCCTTCATAGTCAGTAACTGGAATTACAAGTGGGTTAGGGCAACTACGTCTTAATTATTCCACAGTACGAAGTTTCAACTTCCTGACCTCATAAAGTTCAGAGTTCGTGAACCTGAAAGGTGAAATTTAAGGTACATTAAATCTGTATGCCTATCTCACTTCGTATGATTCTTCATCACGAAGCGGTTGTAACACTTCTTGAGCTGTAAATAATTTTACATGTTGAAGGTTTTTTTTGTGATATTTCGTCAGCTGGAGATATGCCACGATATGCACTTTACGATAAACGTGACGCAGTTTATCGTACTTACTTCGTAGCGACGCCAAGAAAATGGTGTATCCTCTCTTCGCTTTTTATGTGATCACATCTGTAGCCTAATTAATTTTACGGCTGATTATGTGAAACAAATATCCGGGGTTTTCATTTGAAATCAGCCTAATATTACAGTATGGAGGGTAATGGCGAATAATTTAATAAACGTTCGCGGACAGCCAAGGGTGGTCCTCAACTTTCGGGGCAGGGCGAGGTGGTAATAGCTTCTCGCCGTAACAACTTACCATGTTGCAAAACATTCACAAAGACCTCGGACATAGTTTTGAGATGGGCGTGGCATGTAGCACGTATAGTTTATAGGAGAGGTGCGTACAGGTTTTTGGTGGGGAAACCTGAGAGAAAGAGACCACTTTTAATCTAAGTGTAGATGGGAGGATAATATTTAAATGGATCTTCCAGAGGTCGGATGGAGACATGGACTGGATTGATCTGGCACAGGGTAGAGACAGGTGGCGGGCTGTTTGAATGCGGTAATGGAACATCGGTTTTCATAAAATGCGGGGAATTTCTTGACCTGTTAACGTCTCCAACGTAAGACTATGCTCCATGGAGTTGGAGCGAATGTTATAGTTTGCCATGATACATAGACGAACCTCCTCTTTCTGCCACGTGGCCATTCTCTGCCTCTCTATGTCTGACTGTTTATTCCACTCGCATTTTATCCTCAAAACAAACATACAACAGTGCATTCATCAGACGATCTCTGCGGGCGTCATATTTGTGATAATTCGAAAGCTGCTGATTCCTGTCTGATGTAGTTATGACTGACCTTATGTTATCCGAAGCTTTGTGTCGTAAAAACAGGACTGTTACGGTATAGCATGTAGGGAGCGAAAAGCTGTTCTTCCAGTTTTACGCTGGCTTCATTACTGGAGAGCTGAAAGTATTGATAGGACTATATCAACAATATTTATCATGCTTGCAGCAATTGGATAATTACGCCAATTCAGTACGTTTACTTGAGTTCATGGTTGGGGCTTATTCACTGTCTCTTTTAGAAGCTACGTGTATGTTGTCTCAGACACCACTAACAAATGCATTTGAGGCTAAGAAGTAAATTTTTGATAAGTGTTTTTTACGACCTCAAATAATCCATGTGTATATATACATTTTGGATATTGCAACACTTGTTATCATTTATCGAGATGAAAAGAGACCAAAAACACATAAGGTGTGCTAACTAACCATGTTGAAATTCAAAGAATTAGCCGAGACGAACGAAGAATTCGACCACAAACAAGCCGAAGTCTTATAACACGGGAATGCGTTAGAAAGAGGAAAGACAGCTTATTTGTAGAGTACAAAGAGAGGAAACGGAGCCAACCGTAAAGAAAGCGACAACTTATAAGTTGGCGGCAAACCAATTTTTCACCAAAAGTGAAAAATATGAAAATAAGCCTACCAAAATAATTAAGAATAAATTCTTAAGTCTAAATTATTTTTATAAGTAAAGCATGGAGAAAGGAACTAAGAACAGCTGAGAAAGAGTGCATTCACAGCTACTAAGATTTAAATAAATAAAATATAAATTACACAGAATGAAAATGAAGACTGTACGTGGTTTCAGACTATTGGTACGCACTAAATATAATTTAAAGACAAGAAGCGTAATTTACAAGTTGTAATTCGTACTTAAACCGATCTCGGTGGCCGTACGGTTTAAGACGTGGGTCTGCGGCCGCTCCCTTGCTGGGAGTGAAGTTTGGAATCCTGGTGAGGCCTGGGACTTTCGTCTCTTGTGCGTGTTGTATGTTGTCAGGCCTCTGCGGCGGGCCGATCTCTCGTCCAGAGGAGTCCTACTGAGAATGTGTGTTTTTGAGAGCGATCCCAACAATAAACATAACATCTACAGTGACTGGGTAGAGGAGGTCAGACGGAGAAAGAAAGAAAAAAATGAAGAAAAAACATAATGAAATAAATTAGTATTTAATTGTATGGTTTATTCTGTATTTTTTTGGGCTAATTGCTGAAACTGTGGATATAGCCTTTTTTAATAGAAGCCTTCCCGTTGTGTATCTAATATTCTGTATTCAACTAACGTATTACAGTTGTGTTAAGGCGGAATAAACCATTTTATTGAATATCTGGGTACGGCGTGCTGGAAGTTTCTCTAAACCTACAAAGAAACGGCTTCCAATCCTGGAAGTTTCTTCATCTGCATCTAAAATCGCATATGCGAAGAACTCGGATGCATATAAGTAATAGATGGTTTTTAAAGATATTTCTAAATTCTTGATTTAAAGCACACTTAAGGCTAATTTACACAGAGCATGCCGCGCCCATGCCGTTCCCCTGCCGTTCCCCTGCCATGCCACACCACTTTAAATCTCACACGCCGTGCCGGGCCCCTGCCATGCTCCGACAGTGCCGTGTCCTTAGTGAAAGTCCGCGTGGTAGCCGGAAATATCCGAACTGCTAGTCCAACAGATTAACAGACCGTCTTTTACTTTGTAGTATGCTGCTACCACTCTTTACAGTCGTAGGTATGGATCGTTGTGAGGAGGATGTGATCATTGTTTGTGGGGTTTACATTCTTGCAGAAGAATAAAAGCGAAAAAAACGAAAACACTGGATTCATAAGGTGTTCCGAGCAAGAGAAGAGGAAGAAGAATATCACACTCTATTTGGACGTTTGATAGATGTCAAGCAAACAATTTTCAAATATTTTGGAATGAGTTCTTCGAAAGTTGAAAACTTGAAACAGTTGTTGCACACAGACACTGAAAAGAAGAATACAAGATGGAGGCGGAGCATAAGAACAGAAGAAAGACTTACTTTAACTTTAAGGTTAGTTCATAAGAATGCATAATTACAAATAATCTGTCTACGTGATCATCATAACATATTCAACACACCCCAGAAAGCAGTACTCCTGTTAAAAATGTGGAGGTTGTAAAAGTCATTTGTTAAATACGGTTGTGTTTATTTTCAGATTTCTGGCTTCAGGGAATTCCCAAATATCGATGAGCTTCAGCTACAGAATAACACTTTCAACTGTGTATTCTATAATCATACTAACCTGCGAGGCAATTTGGAACAAACATTTTGAGACACAAACACCGCATAACAGTGGCTCCCTTTTCTTTAATTACAGAAAGACGTTTTCTGTAGTTCTCTTGGCTTTGGTCGATGCCAATTATAAGTTTATCTTAATCGACGTTGAAGGATAAGGCAAATCCAGTGATGGAGGACTTTCGACAAGATCGATTTTTGGGAAAATCGCTGGAAGCCAATATGCTTAATATTTCCAATTCTAAACCACCGCCTAACAGTGAAGAACCCCTGCCCTTTGTAATAGTGGGCGACGAAGCATTTCCTCTAAAGGAATATTTGCCACGACCTTACCCAGGGATTTCAGCCCGGAACGATTGGAGCAAGCAATTCTATAACTACAGACGGCCAAGGGGACGCCGAGTTGTTGGGAATGCTTTCGGTATTTTCACTCAGAAATTTAGGTTATTTTATGGCCGAATTCAACTGAATCCTGAAAACGCAGATAAAGTAGTTTTTGTTGCTTGTTTGCACAGTTACTTAAGGAATGTTGCCAGTGTGGAAGACTGTGTGCTTGAAAACACAGACCCTCCATCACAGTTATCTTACGTCAAAACATTACGCCGTTCCGGTGGAAGTGCAAGTGAAGAAGCCATGAGTGTAAGGGAAAAGTACGGACAGTGCTTTGAAAATGTTGGGCCAGTCCCTTTGTAACTGGAAGCAATAAGAAAAGGAGGGACAGTTCAAAATTAATGTTATTAATAAACCTAACATATTTATTTTGAAATGAGTGTCCGTGCAACTTTACTGCATACTGAAAGTAGATATGCTTATAAACAAGGGCAATTCGCGAGAAAATTACAAAAGACATGTTAACATATGCGGCACACAACTGAGTGGAGGATGTGTTGATTTCTAGGAAGTGAGAATGGAGAATCTGGGGTTTCCAACAGCAATTACATTTGAGCTTCTGTGACTATAAATAACAGACAAATTGTGTAACTTTTCTTTATATCTTAAAAAATACTTGCTCTACACTGTATTGTGTTAAGACTTAAACATGTGGTGCTGCATGTCAGTGGCAACTCTTCTAACATTAGCAGCATGTTGATCTACTTTTTAATTAAAATCACTTTGTGTACATGGAAGAAGTGACAATGCAAGGTCTTTATGTATTGCTCGTTCGATGTTCATTTTTTCAGATGAAATGTAAAATGCGTCACACTGAAATTAGAAGGGCATTAAGTAAATGAGTTAATAGGAGGCATAATTGTTTATTCTGATCGAGGGTACATTGAGTTGTGATTGTTTGCTGAGAGGTTTTCCGGAACTTGTGAAAATGGCTTGGAAAAACCCCGTGGGAACCTTGGCTGTTTGTTCGTTCTTGCACAAAAATAATGTTTCCTCGCCCATGACAAACGTTGTTTGGTTTCACACTGGCCACCTGCATCTGAGATTGGTATGCTTCTTGTAACAACCTTCGTGGAACTCCACGGGGTAGCCAGAAGAACCCGAATGCGAGCAGATAGATGTTAATTCACACATGCCATGCAGTGCCCATGCCGTGCTGTGCCGTGGCCTTGAGAAGTCGCTTACAGAACGGCATGGTCGGAGCACGGCATGGGCGCGGCATGGGCATGACGTGGTAAGTGTGAATCAGAAACAGCCGCACTGTGTAAATCAAATGGGAAAGACATAGTCTAAACCCTTAGCGGCACGGCAAGGCAGGGGAACGGCATGGGCACGGCATGGTATGTGTGAGTTAGCCTTTAATTTCCTTATGACTCAGTACACGGCGTAAGAATTAAAAATCCAGCAACGTAAAATCAATTTGTGTAATTAATGGAGGGTTGTGTTTCGTTCTCTTTTTGTGTCTGTCTGCGGCAGCCATATAATAAAAATATCTTTGAACTTTGGAAGTAGTATTAGGACGATCATGTTATGAGCTGTTCCAAAGATTATTCAGTCTCGGGGTGACTGTCGTACCGCTGGTATCGCAGCTCCTTGTTTCACGGGTAACATCTATCAGTGTATCCCTGAAAACTTGCCTGTAAGATGTATCTTTATTACAATGAAGTAAGCAATTGTTGCGTCAGAATTCAGGCTTTGATACCGACGTTTCAGACAACCAGTTGCTGCCATATCTAGTCACAAAGAGAGAGTTGTTTTTTTCCGAAAGTCTTTAAACGTCTGTCAAGCTCCAAGACAGTACACACCACAACAAAGCAGTTTGCATACTTGTAGCTTGTAGGTTACGAAAGTATACAGAGAGAAGAAACTAGTGCAATAATGTAATACTTCTTTGTTGTTTATATTAACCTTCGTTTTTTAGAAAACTTATATTATCTTATTTTGTGCGTCACTGAATTTAAGAACTGGCAGTTTATCACTGAACAGCTTTCGATCTCGCGATTATCTTACTGTCCTTCTGTTTTGAGCATTAGCAAAGTGGCTTCTCAAAATCAACGCCATGGAGGACAACATTTCACTAAAGTGACTGTTAACTGGCTCGACACCAGTGACAGAATATAATTTAAATTTGAAAGTTTAATTCTTTAATCCCCGGAAGCCTGAGAAGCCAGCTCTTTGTATCGTTCCCTCAGTTATACAGACTTGTTTTTCTTGTAATCAATTCAATATCCAGTTCGTATTTTAAAGCGATTTACAAATTCCAACCGTACTTATTTCAATTTTCGTCTATTTTGGTCTGTAGGTTATTTTGCTGATGGTATTTTTTGTTTCATTTTGAAAATTTTCTGAGATTTCGCCTTGATAATGGTTTACGTAGTCATTGATGTGTAAAGTATTCAAAATTCCTGAAGCTAATTAATTAGACTTTAATAAAAAAAAATCAATTAGGAATGACGTAGTTTGATTTCATTGGTGACCCTGCTCGAAGACCCCTTAATGGAGTACTTAATTTCAAAGGCACGAACACAGTGAGGAGTCGTATCTCGTAATTAAAACTTGAAGTGGCGAATACAGAGTGATTCGGAGAGCATGAAAATTAACTTCGTTTTACGCCTGTCAATTTTCTACAAACAAACTAGTACATTCAAGTACACAGATGTGTAGCCTCTTTTAAAGTGTCTGCAGTCTTGATGATATTCTTTGAATCCTTCTAGCTCGTTTTATATATTGGTTTAGAATTTGGCGCAGCTATAAATAGGCTGCAGAGCATGCACGCAAAGCGTCAGGTCTATACAGACTGACGTCCCTCTGCAAGTTGATAATTTTAAGGGGGCTTTCAGTTTGGGGCATTTTGCCACGCTGCACGTTAGATACGTGTAACAGCACGAAGAGCCATGTAGAGAAATTTGGTACTCATTTAAGTCTCACAAAAATATTTAAATTAATTTAGTTTAAAACGTTGAGAGCAATTTTTTTAATTCACACAAAAAGACCAACAAATGCACATATGTATTTATCACATAATGCGATAGCATCGTGTTTCGAGCGCCATCGCGATCATCAATTTGTTGCAATTTAATGTAAATAAAATTGCTTTTTAGTGATTCTAAAATACGTCTGAGACATTCTTTTTAAAAACTGAGTATTTCAATTATAAATTTTAACAACATTTATTTGGATTCCCAATATCATTGTAAGTTACCCTGATGATTATCGCGATTGCGGTCGAAACATGTTGGTGAACGAATGCCAGCTGATAAACACGTATTCAGTTCTTGTATTTTCTGGTCTTGTCATGTGAGTTGATATACATCTTTAATGCAAGAAATGGAACATATTGAGTCTCTTACATTGAATTAGGTTTGTGACAGTTCATATCTGGAAAGTATGCTTTTTATGTGCAAAGAAACTTTTTCAAATGTAAGAGTAAATTAAAAGACAAGAAATCTTGCTTACGTTATAGCAAGGCCTGAACTGCGGATGTCATTTGTTAGTCTTCGTCTGGTAAGTCAGAGAGTTAAAAAAATCACATAACCCATCTGCAACCAATTATGATGCTGAGGATTCTGGTTTTGTGATATCGGTGAATATTTAAAGAAGCTGGAAAGCGCTTGCTGGCTTCAACTTCAGGGTCTACGCAGTCCAAAGAGAGTAATTTCGACTGCACGGACTCTGAAGAAGGAAGCAGCAAATTAGTCGAAAAACCTCGGTAACTATTTACCAATCGACCCAGAGTCGTAACCCAGACGGCTTTAAAGTCCATCAACACCGACGTGAGGGCCTAAAATCTCTATGTTTTTGTGGTAATTTTTTCAACTCACTTACGTGAAACTTTTTCACAGATACGTATTTCCGAAAGGAAAAGAAATTTGTAAATATTTTCCTGGATTCTCAGTGCCTGTAGCTGTTTTCTTAGCTTCCCAGGCAACATTTGCATGGGTCACGAGTAACTGTCAGGGATAAATGTTAACAACACACTTATCGATCTCTATTTGAAATTTTTACCACAGTGCTGTAAATTTCATATAAAATTGTTTATGGTTAAATTGAACTGACTTCCATGCCGTGACGTCAGAAAACGCACCTTCCTGTTATTGGGTATAATGTTTAAATATTTCTTCTCTAACCTGCTGATCACCAGCAGTGACCATGATATTTATGATGTTGTGTACCATGTGATGATATCTGGCAGAATTACGACCAAGTTTAGCTTCGTTAGTCGTACCTGTGCAGGCAAGGCGGCTCCTGTTCTGAAGGCAAAGCCAATCAGATACAGCGAATCAGACCCTTCTCCACGCAGCATCGCGTACATACATACATATATACATACGTACATATTTGTTGTGGTGTGAAGTCAAAATTCAATGACGCACTTCTCATGGTTTAGCATCACGTTGCTATGTTGGTACTGATCTGCTTTTGAGGCAGTTAACGTAATGCAAAATAGAGGAAATTAAGAACGTGCGATATCAGTACACGTACGCCTTGTTTTACGTCCTTTGTTATAGGCATTTTTACTTTAACACCGGATAGAAGTTTAGAGCACATCTTAATTTACGTCTTCTGATTTTCGGTTTAACGCATATTGTTTGGCTGCGTTGTTTTGCGCGAACGCCTTATTTGTTTTGGAAATATGATTTCTGATGTACGCCTTTTGATTCACGCCCGCTCTTTCAGGATACAACTAGTGTGTAAAGCAAAGCCTGGATGAATTTTATATTTATTGTTTATGTTCAGGATTGTGAAATTTGGAACAAAGATTCAATGCAAATATATCTGCAGAATGTAGTATGGTAAGTAAGTCAGTAATTAAAAGGTAAAGATTACGTTCACTTTAGAACAAGCCACGAAGGCCCAGAGATGGATTAGAGGTACAGTTCTACTCTCTCTTTAACCTCGCCGCTAGATATGGTTGGGTGGCCAAAGCCACGCCTTGGTCGTAAAGTCACTAAATACAAAATATTTACTCGAAGTGAAAATTTGAGGATGCGTGTGACAACACACAGATCAAATCAGCACAGACATTTAAATAATAAGATTCTTGAACAAATGCAATAGGCCCTGGTGATAGTGGGGTACGCGGTGGCGCAGTTGGTTGAGGCACTGCGCTACAAGCCGGAAGGGCGTGGGTTCGATTCCCGATGATGTCATTGAAATAAACCTTCCGGTTGCACTATGACCTTGGGGTTGACTCAGACTCGAACAGAAATAAGTGCCAGGAATATTTCCTGCGGTAAAGGCGGCTGGTGCATAAGGCTGACAACCTTACCACCTTCACGTGCCGAGTGTCTTGAAATCTGGGAGCCTCAAAATCCTGGAATCCTCAGGACCTCTCCATGCCTCTAATGGGATTGCTTCACCTTTACATTTTACCTAGTGATGGTACAGGAAAGTAAAGCAATCCCCTTACAGGCCCGGTGTGGGCCAGAGGGTGGGTAGAGCTATAGCTCTACTCTTCCATGACCGCGCCACTAGAAGGGGTGAGTGGTCAGCAGCACGCCCTGGCCGCACTTTACTCCCGGGAAAGACCCGGTACCCATTTTACAGGAGGCTGGGTGGGCCCCAGGGCCGGTTTGGACAGGC
>Ga0123354_10007068_pt1 | contig 16800 bp, 9 predicted proteins | sample TergutLab28metaG_2_FD_97872 | JGI IMG/M metagenome (GOLD analysis project Ga0123354, IMG submission 97872) | Labiotermes labralis P4 segment gut microbial communities from Petit-Saut dam, French Guiana - Lab288 P4 | ecosystem: Host-associated > Arthropoda: Insects > Digestive system > Gut ...
ACAGTACACACAGAGTGCATTATGCACTGCACAGTACACAGAGTGCATTATGCACTGCACAGTACACACAGAGCATTATGTACTGCACAGTACATAGAGTGCATTATGCACTGCACAGTACACAGAGTGCATTATGCACTGCACAGTACACAGAGTGCATTATGCACTGCACAGTACACACAGTACATTATGTACTGCACAGTACAGAGTGCATTACGTGCTGCACAGTAGACACAGAGTATTATGTACTGCACAGTACACACAGAGCATTATGCACTGCACAGTATACACAGTGCATTATGTACTGCACAGTACACAGACTTCATTATGCACTGCACAGTACAGAGTGCATTATGCACTGCACAGTACACACAGAGCATTATGCACTGCACAGTACACAGAGTGCATTACGCACTGCACAGTACACACAGAGTGCATTATGCACTGCACAGTACACAGAGTGCATTATGCACTGCACAGTACACACAGGGCTTTATGTACTGCACAGTACACAGAGTGCATTATGCAATGCACAGTACACACAGAGCATTATGTACTGCGCAATACACAGAGTGCATTATGTACTGTACAGTACACAGAGTGCATTATGCACTCACGACCCAAATTCCAAGCAGATATTGACACAAATACACATTCCTTTTAGGTTTATTTTTCTTGCTGCCTTTCTTTTGGCCATTAATGCCTAGCACTCTAGTCACGCACTGTCAGAAGCTAAGGCAGCGTGGACAGTATAGTCACTAAGCCACAGATTAAATACAGAGAACAGTGGTTCGATTCCTGACAGGAGCAATGGATTATTCTCTTTTCCTTACTATCCCTACTGGCTCTACGGGCTATCCAGCGAGCTACAAAACGGGTAGGGGGTTCTTCCCCCCCCCCACCGGGGCACAGCCGGTGGGGAGTAAATATGGCCATTAAACTCCATCTAGTGTTGAGATTATGAATTAGTATTATACTTCCATGCCCCCATATGGCTTCACGGAGGGCGCCAAAACACTTGTACCTGTATGCACATTTTCTCAATACATTTTTTCTCGCTTTTGTCGGTGAAGTTCCTTTTCAGGCAACTTCGAGAGACACGGGCAGGTAAAAACAAATACAATGAATAAAACAAATGTTCAAGCACACTACTTTCCATTATTTCTTGTTTCTCCCTCACGGTACTTCGATAACAATTCAGAGCACGTGGCCAATTACGTTCCCCGATACAGAGAGGCTTCCTGCTATTTGGGCTCGTGGTTCCCAAAAGTCAAGACGTCACGCCATAAATTAAAACCAACCTGAAATTCACCCAACAAGAAATTCTAAGGCTGTACGACATTAACCCGCAAAGGCGTCCCCACACCTAGAACTTAGACAAAACTAAAATACATAATGTACATCAAATTATATGAAATTTGTCTTGAATTATTCATCGACGATTTACCAGCTACACAGTCTTATGCTGCCCAATGCCAAAATACTATGAATGATTAATTATGCAGCTGATGGAGATTCTCGTGGCGGAAACTGACAATTCGACCCTAATTTTGGGGCCGCACTGACAGCAGCTGAAATACACGAAGAAAAGATTATGCCACTGATGCCAGTAGCGACACTCAATAAACGCCTTTGACGCCCGCCTTAATCAGTCTAATATGAATGTTGGTTCTCAGCCACCACCAACAACGCCAAATAAGTGAATGGATGGCGTACCCACACGTGCAAACTGGCGTAACATTAGGAAACTCTGCATTTTACAACGCATTTCATTTACGCTTTCATTGGAACCTCACAACAAATACCAATTATGTATCTACACAGAATTAATCGGTCTTTGTGACGGACGCGAACAGCGTTTTGTGTTTATGGAACTCAAGGTTTATGCAAAACTCTGGGGAAAAAAAAAGTCAGTGTTCACAGGGTTAAAATGAACTTGTGCACCGTGACCGAAGATAGATGTCTGACGAAACATAAATACATGGGGAAGGCACATTTTACAGCACTGACGGCCGTCACGATGCGGCGAAAAAAGGGAAGGTAATTGAATTAAAAGCACATCAACCTCGATTGTAAAATCAATACAATAGCAGCCTGCAAGGTCAATAAACGGCCGTAAATTACAGTGCACATCTATTCTACTACATGGAGATAAACAGTACTGCCAGCACTGCCTTGTAAGGCACACAGCGGCAGGGCACAATACACTTTACAGGCTAAGTCTCTACTGGCGCTGAGGGTTTCCCATCGTTACCGTCCATATTACTCATGGGTTATTTGCGTTAGTCTAAGAACCTGAACGGCAAACAGTATACGTCAACAATACCTAAGATGAAGACGAAGAGAATAAAATGAAAATAATATAAAGCATATGGAGCAGAGGATGGGAAAGGAACAACAATTAGCAACACGAAGGCAAGAAGCTGGAAGAGGTCTAAGAAAAAGGTGATGAACGAAGACTGGCAGAATTCAATAAACAAATAGGCAGAAAAGAAGAAGGATAACAGGAAGAGAAAAATATGGAAGGCGAGAAGACAGAACAAAATTACTGTCCTATTTGTCTTTTCAGTAAACGCAGCGCTCAGAATAAAATGACCACACAGGAACAGACTTCTTAAAGCATTCGGCCTGCATGCCTGCTCGTTGGAGTTCACTCGATAAAGTTGGACCGAACATCGGCGATTCGATTTTTGGTAACAGCCCGAATCTCCCTCCTCACTGCCACGTCCAACTCCACCGATTCATAGGACTCTAATCCAATAGACACAGTGGAATAAAGCGACATGAGGACGAGACTGCTCTCTCAACTGCGTCTTGTGTAGACATTCAGAATGCGCGGGGACACATGACCCCCCCCCCACACACACACACACTGGGTGCAAATTCATTGTGACAATCGCCGGAGAAGGAACAAGTGTCTAAGCTGCTCAAGTGCTTCATACACCTCTGTCAACTTTAGCTCTAGGCGGAATAAGGTTGGAAGGGTGATAAATTGGGGGGCAATGAGGGAACGAACGGTGGTGACCTATTTTGATGCGATCTTCGTACAATGTACGTGAAATGAGCACACAATGGAGAGGGTATAATAAATTATAAATAAATAAATATATAAATGGGGAAGGTATGACTGTCGGTCAGCAAATTTCATATCGGCGACCGCTTCACAGATTTCGATGGAATTTAGTACAGAAAATACACACTGAAAATTACCATGCGGCCGTAGTTTTGGTTGGTATCAGAAATTAAAATCGAATCAAAACACATCGGTTTCCTAAAACATGTTCTACTTGTACAAAAATTAAAAGAACATAAAAATTATGTCTATACAGTGGCGCAAAAGTCCCGTGAAACTCGATGTTTAAAAAAAGAATGGCTTTGTCAAGTGACTTGTGCGCCACTGGATATATCTGAAGCACTAGTTTGGGAATGTCGAACACTGAACTAAAAATCAAGGAACAATAACGTCTCGCCGAAGAGTTACTGGGTAGCCAGCAATAGTAGTAATATACAAAGATCAGGACCAATACGATATTTAAACCCGCCAATAGCGGCTCTACTTCAACAGGCTGCACGGTCTCACTCTCGTTACGGAATTATCCAAAATTCAGTCAGCGTAAGCAACTAACAATAATCTAGCTCAGCGGAGCGTATTCATGCCTGGGTCACTCACCAGTTTCGCAGCCTGGGCAGTAACAACATCTGGATACTGGATCAGAGCCTGAAACGTGTCTGGAAGAAAGAAAAAAACATAAACGTCACGACAGAATATCTATCGCACGCTACAATCTGCGATTTTAACACAAAATGGGACGGACTTCTGACTCTGCAGTAAATATTTCTCGTGATAAAGTACACAAGCTGCACTCTAAAAAAGCTTTTGTTGTCCCCACATAAAATTAATCTTTGGGTACGAAATCAAAGTACAACTGTCAAAATTAGCTCAACATAATGCATGCACATGTCATTACGCAATTTTTCCAGCGACCCATTACTTCCTCTTTCTCGGTTAAGATACTCTCCTCAGACATCACCGACTTTAGTTCTTCCAGTACGGTAGGAGATACGTTTCTCGCACAAATTGAGCAAGTCATTTAAATTACTTAAATTAACAATTTACAACCAAAATATAGGCACAGTTAGTCCCCGAAAAACGAGCATTTTATTTTCTAAACACCTGGCCATTAAGTCGAAAGTAGCAAATGGGGTAAAATATACACCCTCCTGCAGAGTGAGGGAGAGTAAATTAGTAGTTTTTTTTCCTGAGAAATGCGCTCTTCTGGGTTACTACGCAGCCAGCAGTGGTAATTTCTTATCGACGTTTCGGGACAGCCTATCGGTCCCATCCTCACGGTTCAAGAAACTAAAACAAAGCCTGTACCCCCAATACTACTGACACTTTTCACTGTCCACACTCTTCCCTGTATACGCGCCGTATTGGGGTTACTGGCTTTCTTCTGATTTCTTGAACCCTGAAGATGGCTGTCCCGAAACGTCGGCAAGAAATGACCATTATTCGCTGCGTAATAACCCAGAAGAGCGCAGTTCTCTGCTACTTCACGGCGGAAGCCTGAAATCAAGCACAGTAGTTTTTCTGTTGCAAAATTGTAAGAACAGTGTTTCTTCGTGCAATATACAAAAGTACGTCGAAATGAAAATTTTAATCGCATTTTATAGCACTGTGAATTGAAATGTTCTTAAGGAGATTTTGGTCGTAAGTCCAGGAGTGTCTGTGCATATATGATATTACTTCAATATCAATGCGACAGAGAAGAATGATAGTTACATACATCACTACGCGTAGCAAGTTCTTGCAAAATTATTATCACACTAAAAATTACAAGACAAAGTGACAAAAGAGAAGAAAAAACTAGACTTACTATTTTTGGTGAAGGTCACGATCTTCAGCACCTTTCCGAACCTGGTGAATATCTGAAATGGAACGAAAAGTCTTGTTAGAAGCTCCAGTATCATGTCAGTCAGCCAGGCACATTAACAGTGTATGATGCAGACAGCGACGACAGACGTCTGCGATGAATTTTAAGGCATGAGAATATGGGTTGGCCCCTCTTGGGGTTAAGGCGTTCGGATATAAAGAATACTTACAATCAACTACAATAAACCGTTTAAATTATAAGGGATAAATTACGCCTTTACAGACGAAGATCCTGATAACACATCAAAAAAAACACAAGCACGTGGTGCTAGAAAAGGTACCGGACATTGAAGTTTTTTGTAATGTTAAGGAATGGACAGTCTTCTGCGATGTTAAGGTCTAAGGCCTGTCAACTGATAAACAGCTACAGACACTGTGAAGGATCTTTTTGGACTCCCCGACCAAGACTCCGACGGAACAACCATCACTCCAAAATTCGGGAACTATTCACACAAATCAGCTTACTATTTCAAAGACTGTACCATTCAGCAAAGCCGCTGTGAGAACCCAACGCTCCGCGAGGACAGTAGGTTCCAAAACAATGCACGGTGTCTCCTCTAGTCTTCGGGATACTACCCAGGAAACGAATACCATCACTACACAATTTTGCAGTTAGAAGTGTCCCTCCGGATCCATACAACACTGATGTAACGGTACGGTGCAGATATAGGCACTGTCTTGCAACTTGGTGAACTGCATTCAAATGAGGTCTTAGTTCTTCTGTGACGTTACACAGTGCATGTTCACCGACGTTTCGGTACCAAAATCCGCGGCATAAAATCCCAGCAGGGCGAAGGTATTAAAAACACCGCGGCGGAAACCTGAAATCTCGCATTATTAAAATGGCTTCTTACTGAACCACAACGGCACCTGTAACAGCCGGCACCAGAAAAAATGAACAACGGCACCTGCAACTGGTGGCACCGGCAGAAGTGAACTGTGTATTCGGGAAACTTCTGAGGAATTGAATGAAGAACTACTTAAGTATTCGGAAAACACACACACTCAGAGAAGTACGTTTTATCTAATTTTAAATTCGTTGTTACTTATAAACCCATTTGTGTGCTTCACAAAATTAAAGAGATTCAAGGATTCAAGATTCGTGGGAATCAGCAGGCGTAGTTGTGTATTCCACGACGACATAAAAAAATCATGAACTTTAGTATCTTCTGAATTTCATACATTCAATCCAGTCCTTCGAACTGCTACAGTGGGGCACCCTACGTCATTTAAAACTCCATAAACAATGGTCCTGACACAAACCAAACAGAACCACTGCAACTAATTGCAAACGTCGACACAGAGGCCTGCTCAAGGCCTCCTCAGGTGCGTTCGCATCCCTGCCGAACACCTATTAAAATCGATCAATCCATATGTCCATCCGTATGCATGTAAAAATTTGAAACCCGATCAACATATATTCACACAATTTCATACTGAAACGGTAAGATGTTTCAATTTCGGGTAAAATCGATCCCACAAGGGAGCACTCAGTATCAAGCAAGTCTGTATGCATGTCCGTGCGAATACATACCGCATACATACAGCCAGACACAACATAACTGCTGGCTGGGTTTAGACTGCATTAAACAGCGGTTTTCTTTTGTGACATTGCAGCATTAAAACACAAAGACGGATATTCGGTCTTCACTGTCATTACACAAACGTATGATTCTTCCGTATTCCAGCAACAGTCAATCGACGATGGATCGCAGGCCCACTTCTTATTAGAATATGCAGTAAGCACGATGTGTCATTTGTGGGAAGAACTGCAACAGCGCCTTTGATATACAGGAATTTATCAGTGTTGCGGGTGCATTACGCTGTTTATAAAAGACGGCACGCGACGCAACTGTGACGCTTCGGTTACGTTTCCCAGCTTGTTTACTTTCACAAATGACAGTCTCCCACGACACAAGGAAACATTGCCAAGTGCGTCCTGAAGCATGCACAACGAGGTACACGGGTCTGCTGTTCTGTATTCTTAATGCGTGTGTTACCACGTGAAGGCTGACATTGCTCTTGAGAGACGGAGGAAAAAAACCTCCTCCAACACCGTATGTGACCATCCAGACCCGCTAATGAGGTTAAGAATGGCCGCTCTGCACTAGAAAAATCAACCATTAATCTCAACTAAAACTGAGAAAGGCGTAACCTCGGGGAAGAAAAGGGCAAACGGGAGTAGTGGAGGATTCACGAGGTCGCATGTAACCCGCTTACAACGCCGAGTTTCATGTCGTCTTACCAGTCCCAAACAAGAGAGGCGAATTTGAATGAAGTCTGTGTTATCTTAATATTTACTTTATTACAATATGTTTCCGTCAACACAACTAACATTTGAAGTATAACATTACTGCGACATGTTTCGACTTGTGACAGTCATCATCAGGCTGATCTAAAAACCGTTTAACATTTTACAGGTTTTATTTTGTGCATTTGGGATCCTATATGCCTTACACCGTATAATATTGTTAGGTAATTTATCTACAATGCTACTGTATGTAATATAAAGCACGTGGTGTCTGCGAAGCTATTTGCTGGCCGTTGTTCTTCCACTTCCACTTCGTGGAAGAGGAAGAACAATATTATACGGTGTAAGGCATATAGGACTCCAAATGCACAAAATAAAACCTGTAAAATGTTAAACGGTTCTTAGATCAGCCAGATGATGACTGTCACAAGTCGAAACATGTCGCAGTAATGTTATACTTCAAATGTTAGTTGTGTTGACGGAAACATATTGTAATAAAGTAAAAAAAAAAAAGAGAGAGGCGAAGCTATAGAATACAGCCTCTCTAACTTTGCTTAGCGAAAACATTTCGTAGTAACCCTACCTTTTGAATAACTGCCCGAGAAACAGCAAGACAGCGCTTCAAAAGTCAGCCATCTTACTCCCAGCTCGTAACCGGCCGGAAACAAAAACTCTTATTCATTACCTCACCCAACAATTACTTATTTCTCGAACATACTTATGCCGTTACCACACAGGTACTGTACAAAGCTGGGATCATTTTACGTAAACGGAAAGAGCTGGGGGCTTGCTACGACGAACAGATCGTCCACGGCAATTTCTGTCTCAAGAGGGACGCAGGCAACTGAAAAAAAAAATTTACGTACGCATGTATCTGTCGTCATTACCGAACAAGCTAAACTTTCCGTACGCATACAATCCCATAAAATGGACGTGATCTCGTCCACTGTATGGCATTGCATTATACACACCCCTTTATATTCAGCCTGAAGATGGTTTCTAAGAGCCGCAACATCTCACTGTAAATTACTTAAAATGAGAGTTAATTAAAGTTGTGTTACAGACTCTATAAACAATTACTTTATTTCCGTATGTAAACATCGGTCATTATTATCAAATAAGCATAAAGCTTAAGTACGCATACATCAATTATTATTACCGAACAAACCGAAGTTTACGTACGCATACGTCATTATTGACAAACATGAAGTTACCATACCCATACATCGATCATTATTACCGAACAAGTTACACAGCTGAACCTCCCTGTAGAAAGAAGCCCAATGAATACCAGACCCCTCTGTACTAGCCACGGAGCCAATTCCATAAACATATACAAGATTTATTCCTTCAGAAGCACAATAGTTAAAACACGTAGACCCACTGCCGGGCCTTACATTACAAGACTCTCTACGAGTATATTTACACGTTTCGTATGAATCTAAGAATAAAAAGCGATCCCTTCCGTAAACAGCATTACATTAATTGTAATGGAGAGACACCCCTCTTCTCTTACGGTACAAACCGAGCATTAAATATAATTTTGATTAATTTCAGTCGGCGAACGGTTAAAGAACTGGAAGACCACGGACACTTTTAACTGCAACATAGAAGTCGAAAAGATCGCACGAGTACGGCAGGTGCAAACGTTAAAGCCCGCTGTATTGTACAAAAGCGCAAAAAACTTGTTTGCATCAACGGGGTTTTCCTTCTGCCGCAAAAACGGTGTTCTTACGCGGGTTCACATCCCTGCGGACAGCCCGTTAAAACCACCCCGTAAATGTGCACACAAATCGGGAGCAGCTGAACGGGTTTTCAAGAAAACTGATATCGAAACATTTCATGAAGCACTGTCGACTCACTTCATGGCGTATCTCCAAAGTGAAGTCTGGACTGTGTGGGCGGTGCACTGATAAGATGTCTGTCTTATTCCCTAAAATGCAGCGCTCTGCTCTATCAACACTACTTTGAAGCTGCCTTGTTATTACACGTAATACCAGTGTCCGTACGTCCGTATTAGAGCACAGGAGCTGCATTCAAGCGTCACCATATGCACATGTTACTAACGGACGCAGAAAACACTTGCTGAGTAAGAAGTGGAAATACACATTTAACACAGTTGCATTTACCAGTGTTTTGAGGGCAATCTTGAGTTTTAAGGTACTTCTAACGCGGCATCGAAACTCAGCATTCACAAACTGAAAATCCAGAAGCAATAAAACAGCAAACACGCCAGGACTCTTACACTAAATCAAGTATAAAAAGCCATTTTCCATTGGCGTGTTGGATATTAGGGTTAAGAACTTGATATTTGTTTGTTTTTCCCCGTGACTTTTGCTAATAATTTAGTCATACAATGGCACCACACAAATGTCAAGAAGTTGCTGAGAAAGATATTGGCCGTAGCGTAACGCAACAAAATACGAGTTGAAGAAAGTAACGAAAGGCTTAAAAGGGCCAGAATTGTTACCGAACAACATATTTGGTCAGGGTAAAGAAGACCATACTGGGGGCACAGGGTGCCCCATGTGCGAATTTGCTGAGCGGGCGGTGTTCGGTGACACCGCCCAGGAGATAAAAAAAAAACAATTCCGTACATACACGGACCAAATTAAAGTGGCTTAGGGAACATGTGATGTGTCTTCGGCTTCCATATGACGTCTGTTTCTTAGCCGAACTGTACGACTACCAACACTCTAAAAACACAGTGTCGTCGAATTAGAGCCAAAATACATCGTGAGGCGGCCGTCCTATTTTAATTTGGCCTACAACAGCACCTGAAAAGGAGCTGTATTTTTTTCACTTCTCTGTTAGTACATAAAAACTGGAAAAAAAAATCCTATCCCCCTCTGACTTCCTACGAGATCCAAGTGATGGCTACCCCAAATCTTTCCCCACCACAATGCAGTATTCATGTGTAAGTAGTATCCAAACTACACGTTCACCCTAGAGCAATCTCCTTCAATTCGCTACCTTGAAAATATTAGAGAAACGGTATAAATTATGTCCCCTGTAATGTAACACTCTGCATTTTCTACACACGGCTAACGGCCCCGTGGATTAATTTATAAGACCACTTACTGGAAACAGCCACACAAGCGAGTGACACCTTGCATTCTAAATCCTGGCCCGTGTCGAAATGAAGCACCATGCTCTCTGCACTAGTATTCCGGATAGGTGTGGGTAATTTGAGTATATTTTCTTCTCATCTTAGTTTTTTCCCTCGCGCCTTGCTAATCCTCTCGAGGATGATAAGTGGGTATGGGTTGGGGGTTTGGGGGGTTGGGGGTGCAAGTAATGAGGATAAGTGACCGGAGGAAGGATAACGACACACTAGGGACCTCTACCTCCAGACTAGGCGGAAGACGTTTCGCAACTTTTCTTCTTCGCCGTCGTATTGCAAAAACGCGAGGAAGAGAGAAGAGGAAGTAAAATATAGCAGCAAAGAACGACCTGCCCACGTGAAATCGTGTTTGGAACGCAAATTGGTGTAATGCGCTGCCATCATGGGCATACCTGCAATCTACAGATTACTGTGACAGCTTCACAAAGCCATGACTAAGCTTCAGATAACAAACCAATTTCAGTCATTAGCCGACACATGCACTACGAAGTCTAGAAATAAACCAACGCCACCTATCTCTATGTCCGATTGGTAGCATCACTCGTCTGGCGACCAGTGTAGCAACCCAATTGATCGGGTCGGAAGTATACACTAGACGCGTTTTGCTGTACAGTTATTCACCATACGATGTAAAATGACGCTGTATCAAATGCAACGGTCACGCAGTGTCGAATGCTGTGTATCAAGGAACGCTCTCAATACAAAGGAAAGGACAGGATACGAAGAGGTCGTGGTCTAATACGTGGTGTTGAATCACCTGGTGAGACGGAGATGAATGGCAAAAACATGTCAGAATAGTCTAGCGTCTCAGCCAGTATTCAAAAAAGGCACCACCCAAACACGGTCAGAAGCGCAGTCCTTTGATCAAGCTTGTAGGAGTGTTTCATTCTTTGTCAAAACAGACCCATGGATGACGCATTTTCGGGGCGGAGAAGCAGCACTACAGTTTAAAAAGTGATAAGAAATGGTAACAGTCAAAACAGATTCTAATCAGATGAAATAAAGCACAGATGTTGGTATGGGAAACGGGACTTCAAAATGGGTCTTAACCGAGGTAGGCTACTGATACCGGGTGTGTATGTTCCTGTTGCAGACGCCAATACTATTACTTCTCCGAGGACAAAAAACCAATGCGATATATTAATACTGTCCCAAACTGGTTTAAAGCATTTTCGCTCAAAACGGACTCCAAGGAATGTCTTCAAACGCTATAGAAACTAATTCCAAGTTCGATGCCATCGAGTTTGAGATGTTGTGATCGGATATCAGACGACAGTACAACACGAAAATCGTACCGTAATTGCTAACTACTGTTCCACCCGCCTCCACCATTCAATTTACCCAAAGGTGTTGTCACTGCAAGTTCCACAACTTCCTAACTGCAGAAGCAGGCGTCACATGTCCGACGCACCGCGCCCCACACAAAATGAGTGCAGGTGGGAATTCAAATTAGACTCGTCACTGACAAAATATAGCGCTCAGGGAGGAGCGGGGAAAGAGGGCTCCGTAATTCAGCAGTCGGCAGTCCCCAGACTCGTTTAACAAATCACTAAACTTTAGACAAGCTGCCCCTTTCCTCTCGGTGTTTGGTGTTCACCCTCCCGCTCCGTCCCTTTGATTAGTGAACCCCATTGCCTGCCGCCTATTCGTATGGGAATTCAAATTGATGGATTATAGTTAGGGTGTCTCGCAAATAAGACACCTCTCAGGAGGGGGGGGGGGGATGGAATCAAAACTACATACCTCCAAGCCTCACAGTTGTAATTCGTATTTTGTTCTCGCCCGCCGGCGACACTGCTTCCTACCCTGAGTGGTAACACCTTGCCTCTTCCTCCGCACGTCCTCGTATTTGCTACACAAATATTTTAAACTGCGCTTCATTTGTTTTCATTCCACTATTCCAGAATTCAAACAAGAGGTTGTGAGGCAAAGACTGGCACGTGGCGAAGAGTCAAATCAATCAGGTCGGTCCGTCTTCATTACTGTCGCAGTGCGCATTAATGCACGGCTTCCACAACACCACTGCCTACAAATGCCAGATGAAAATGTGTTTCTGGCGACAGTGTGGAGCCAGATAATAATTTTTAAAAGCTCATACATTTTATTGACGTATCTGATTATTTTAAGCAACAGGTCGAAACTGTGGAAATGCGATCGGTGATGCGAAGTTCTACGGACACATTGTTCTTCAAAGTGTTCTGGTATACATATTCAAGTGTCAGTTCGAAGACACTGCAACCTCACAGTTACCTCTTCATACAATACCGATCATGACCTCTCTTTCTTAACTTAAAAATGCAACAGCAAAACTACATACATACAGATGTATTCAAATATTAAGTGTGGTAACGAAACAACAAGCACTGCCATCTCGAACAGAATGTGTTCATCAGCCCACTTAGGGATGAACAACAAAATCCGAACAATCTTTTCCATCAATAAGAAAAGGCCAATGTAAAAGACTGATGGAATTAAATTAAAGAATATACAGGGTAAGCCGGCAAGTGGCCGTGCAAGATGCACGTACGCCATCTTCTGACTACAATGTTTCCTAATTAAAGGGTCATAAAAAAGAGTTCTTAGGAAATATTTGAACTGAGAATGCAGAAGCGAGTCGGAAATACAGGCTACACAGAATATCGCGGTTTACTCACATAGGCTACATCTCTCTAACGTCGTCAGCGTACTGCGTATCAGGTGATCACTTTTAACCAATTTAAAAGTTAGATTTGAGTTCGATTGGAAGAACTTACAGTGCATCAATATCAATCGAAATGAAATTCGTCCAGAAACTTTCAGTAGTAGATCTGAGATTAGGGGTAAATAAAATTTCAGAGGTGCCATCGCTACTGTTGGAGTTAGCAAGGGCTGTCTTCACACACGTTCTTTTCAATCGATAGTAGATTCCTCTAATATCTCATTCATCTAGATCCAAACGACGGGGTTCGAAAACGAACACGCGGGCGCAAGCAAAGAAAAACACCGTGTCCTCTGTAAAAGTTAAATGTAGGCAGACGGTGCCAAGAATGCGTAACATTAAAATCATCAACGTCTTTGTCCTTGAGAAAACAGGTGGAGTTCCAGCAGTCCTATCCTGGTCACTACACGGCGTCACGTGGCCACTTTAATGCCCTGGCTACAGGTTTGCTGACAGCTAGCTGTCAGCAAACCTGTATAACATACCATTGTTGTGTGTACAGCGAAAAACTCCTGTTGATGGATGGAGGAACTGTCCGAAACATGTAGAGCTTTATTCAAAAAATACATTTGAGAAATTAGTGTACCTAGTTGGTTTTCTTATAAGAATTGATCACGATGCACGGTCACCTGAACGTCAAAATATGCAACTTCCATCACTTTCCTGGGTTTATTTGTTGCGTACACGAAGCTGTCAGGAAATGAAACAAGAGGCCTCGTACATAATCTGCAATCCACCTGTTGGTTACGTAAAGTGGAATCCGTACCACGCAGGCAAACAGCGCGATATGTGTGATGAGTGTATGCGGCTAATACCTTGTCACCCGGGTGACGGCACGATGCGTCGCCCTTTCGCGCGTTCTGTTCGTGCACGATGAAAGAACAGAAACACAAGCAAGGACTTAAGACATGGGGTCTGTACTGTTGAATGAAAGTGGCTTAACTCCTCTTGTGACGGGAATGGAAACCTGAATTGCGATCCGACACAGCAGCGTCTCACAATTCTGCAGCTGTACAAATATTTTGTATCCAACAGGTATTGAATCTCGTGCCTATTTTATTTAAGGGAAATGTTCTAACTACAAAATAGAAAAGCAAGCAACGCATGAAGTGCAAACAACCATGACAGCTGAGAACAAAGGAGCACGGAAGGAGACAGACACCTACTCGTGCTTTTATGTACTGCATAGCCAAATCGCGAAGCTTCCTTTCAAAGTCACCTCTTTCAGAAACGTGGCACAACGAAGTCTGATAGAAATGTACTAAAAAAAAGGGTAAAGGTAAAGCTGTCCTGTGTAGGCCTGAAGGGAGCAGAGGTACGGCTCCACTCATTCTTAACCCCTGCACTAGACCGATATGAATGGTAATCTTTACGCCCCGGCTGCTTTTTCCTTGGGAACAGAGCCCACGGTACAATTCGAACAAGGCGCTGGATGGTCCCCAGAGATGTTGGCGTTTTGGGGAAAAGCAAGTCTGTCGGCCCTGCCGGAAATGGGGCGATTCGTCGGTCGCCCGGCCCGTGGTCTGGTTATCCCGGCTGCTGCTAGACAAATACTGAGGTTGAGACAACCTGCTGCTGTGAGGACCTACAATACCATAATCTTACCCGAAGCTTGTACAGTCTCAGGACATTCACGAAAAACCTGTCACAAAAGTTAGTAACACGAATGATACTTCAAACAGTCGTTCCGGAATAAAATTCCACAGCACTGTCACAGCAACAACCTGTTCGATAATGAGCAGGTCTATGTGCTACCCCTAATGATGATTACTTAAGTACACTGATTATACGGCGTTAAACGGAAGTGTGGCTGTGAAAGATGAACTGGAACAGAGCCTAGACAGTATACATAATGCACATCGCCACCTGCATGGAGAAACTGCGACGAACTGCGAAAAATTTAAGTCGCTGCAGGCCCATTTGGTCTCCGTGGGGGGGGGGGGGGGGACTATTTATCGCCGTCCCTTCAACGGGAGAATTTAGCGTCGAATGATGGAACTGATCGACGCAGTAAGATCACAAGCTTCGCAGTTTCTTCTGAAACAACAAACACGATACTGCGAGAGACAACAAAGAGTGAATTGAAACCCTTAAACAAAATTATGCACCAAAGTCGCATCTGCGAATGATGCGGGAAAAGACGGCATACTTAATGAATGTGATTGTGAATAAGTTAGGAAGTGTCTACAGTGCGTAACACGGCGCGTACTCTCTATGTTAGTGTCTCTGGATTCTGAACTGATGAATGACTTCAACAGAAACAACATAACTGCGCGTTTCAAACGTATCTTTTCAGGTTTCGGCCACTCATCTTCAGGGTGGTAAGAAAAATAAAACATATATAATTAAAATGTTTTTAGATGACTCCACGGTTTACAAATCATTTTTTGGCCTTTTAATATATTTTATATATCTAATTAACGTACGGAATATGGAACATCCCAAACTAATTAATGCCCAACAGATAAAATCTATATACGCCTACAAGAATACAAAAGAAAAACCACTTAAAACGAACGCCCCATCAGGTTCAACAACTTGTATCGATTAAACCATCTAATTCCAATTTGGTGTGTGTCTGACCGTGCATCATTGACAAAAATAAAGTAGAGGACCAACTAGATGCAACAATAACAATGTATTGATCTTCAAATTAGCTCAACATGTTTCGGACAATTCTTTGCCCAACTTCAGGAGCGTAAGACTGTGACTTACAGCATGCGGCATGCCCCCAGATTGCTGTCAGTCGGAGGCCTGGAGTGAGGCGGCACGGACTGTGTGTTCGGTGTGACGGATGTTGCTCGACTGGTTTCAAGTGAAGCGTGGGAGGGGTGAATCTTAACCGACAGCAATCTGGGAACATTATACCACGTGCTGTAAGCCACAGTCTTGCTCTCCTGAAGATGGGGTAAGAATTGCCCGAAACATGCTGAGCTAATCTGAAGATCAATAAATTGTTATTGTTGCATCTAGTTGGTCCTCTACTTTATTTTCATCTAACTCCAATATATGATTTTACACTGTCGGGTGGCCGAAACATGTTGGTGACCACTGTACAATAAAATTACATCCATAAACCCAAAGTGAATATGTTGGTATTTTTATATATGTTATGGTGTAATAAACGCACGGAATATGAGCATATTAAACAGACGCTGTATCTTTGCATCCTAGTAACAGATATACAATGGATTATAATCGATAGCTCGCCAACAGGGAGATTTACAGTAGGTCATGCTCGATTGTAAAACTTCTTCACAGTTTTAACACAAATCGGAATGTGTTGGCGTATAGCGACTTCACGAAAATCTGTCCGGGAGAAGAGCTGTTCTATGCGGTCAAGCGGACAGGCAGACAGTCGCTTTCTGCAGATGCTTTGCGAACATGGCTAACAACCGCTGTGTACCCCATCACATCCCCAGATACATGGGGTCATGGAGTAACACAACGGACTAACTAGCCCGACACGGTTTTGAGCTTACTCCAGAATGTCAACTCTTCCGGCCAAAATACGGAACCTTCCTATCAGCCGCAAAGACAACGCTTGGGTACAAGCAAACAGCTCGTGTCAGGTAGGGGAAGAAGAATATGGTTGGAGATTGCTGCCTGTCAAGTTAATGCACAGAAGTGTCGTCCTTTGGTTTTCGCGGTCTGTATCTAGTATGTAGTTTCGGCTTTGTGGCTAAACCGTGAAAGCCAAGTTACGCGTGTAAATACATACATACATACTTATACATATGTATATATACATGTATGTATGTATGTACGTGTACACACACACACACACACACACA
>Ga0123354_10007069_pt1 | contig 16796 bp, 16 predicted proteins | sample TergutLab28metaG_2_FD_97872 | JGI IMG/M metagenome (GOLD analysis project Ga0123354, IMG submission 97872) | Labiotermes labralis P4 segment gut microbial communities from Petit-Saut dam, French Guiana - Lab288 P4 | ecosystem: Host-associated > Arthropoda: Insects > Digestive system > Gut ...
AAAAAAAAAAAAAAAAAGATAATAATAAAAATGAAAAGTGGGGGGGGGGGGGGAATTAGGCACATAAAAGAAGCTACAAAATTGCTACACCATTTGTCAATGGATGAATACACACCTATCCTGAAATACAGGGAATGAAGTTTCAACCTACCCCACTACACTTCATCTGAATTATTCCATGAAGGCCTCTTTCTGATCTTCAACCTTGTACCCATGAACATGCACAAGAAGACCTTCAGTCTTAAAGTGGTATTAAAATTCAATATGCAAAGTACATCAAGTTATCGCCAGCCCAATTATAATGACTTTTGTAGACTTCTTGTAGCTTTGTATCCTCAAGAGAGATGTCAAATCTATCATGAACCACAAAATCCTCAGTCTGCCACAAAGCATTTGGTCTGAACAGTAGCATACCTATGGACCTTGAAATGTGATCACAAAAACTTGGGAAGATAAAGAAAGTCCTGAATCTGGCAGCACCGTTCATGATCACAGAGTACATTTTGAGCAGGGACAAATTCATAACTGTCCCTGTTTAGTAGCATTTATTAAAAAAAATTTGGATGAATGGTACTGGAACACAGAGACTTGGCATATAAAATACAATGCAGCTGGCAAAATCAGCATAAGGGAAATGGTGTGATGCAGCACAGTGTGAACCCAGTGAACAAATGGAAATAAAGAGGGATATGTCGGGTAAACAACATTCCACATGGAATGTGTTTCAAAGACTTGGGAGGAGGTGGGGGGATTATGAAGTTACATACGACTACATATGACTAAAATGTAGCAATTCAAAATTACAGAAATAAATGGATACAACATGTTCAGTGAATGGACAGAGGAAGACTACCACACATAATTATGGAACATCAACCATGAGGGGAACCAAGCCAAAGATGTCCCCTCAAAAGTCTTCTAGACTGTTAATGGGATCAGAAGAAGTCACAAGGCCTAAAACCCTGCATATATGATGATGATAACGAAATGTATGTATGGATGGAACTAAGAACCAAATACTGCAACCCTAATTATTGGGAATGAAGACAGGAATGCAGCAGTACCTCAAATTCTTTAATGGAATCTTAACTGTAAGTTCATGTTCTGCAGCACCAACAACAAAAATTTCCCCACGTAGTCTACGTAACTGATCTGGTACCAGAATCACCACCAATAGCTGGCAAACCTGAAATCAATTCTCAACCTGAAGAGCTCTTCAAAAGAAATTTCCCTGAAATAAACCACCTACTGATAAAATACCTAGAGCCCAAGAAGTGCTTGTGCACTCTAGTGTTAGAAGACAGACTACTGGTGTCCAGATTAAGTAGCATGGTGTGCTGACTCCTTCATCAAGATACTGCAGTAACAAACAGGACATATGGGGGTGTGCAAGCTGAATCAGTATGACAAATATTACACTAATATGCAAGTGCTTGGCTCCAGTCACAAAATTACTCCAAATACTGGAAACAAACACTGCAAGTATACAAGGATGGTGTTCATTATGAATAACATATGTAGCTGACGTTTATTTGTGGTAATGTCAATTAACCAACCTTATGGTACCTTATGAATACGTTTAAAATACTCCAATAAAAACTGAGAAACTGCAGGAAGGTGTGGCCCACATTTTAACTTACCTGCAAACCATCGACCATGTAGTGAATTGACAGCTGCTACAGCTGTGGCTATTGATGGGCATTTCACATACACATTTCCCTGGGGTGATGCTTTGTCCACATATACATGAAGAACTCCACCATGCTTGTTGCATTCCTCAATTACATCATCACGAATTTCCACATCCCATGTCGGGTTTGTTTCCCTGACAGAAACAGTTATGTTAAACAAGTAAAGTAAAAGGATAAATAAAGTACAGTAACATCTAAAAGAAATTCTATAAAGGTCTGCAAGAAATTGGCACAGCCATACACACACTGGGAACATTGTGTGAAGATTGCAAGGAAAATTATACTTCTTCTTCTTTATGGAAACATTTCAAGCAGGATTCTTCCAATTAATCAGTCACAATTAGTGTTTAATTTCTGCAATTATTAAGTAGTTTAACAAAATTGAGCTGAAATAAAACAATTCAGCCCAGTAAATTGCGTGCAGTGGAAGAAACTCACTGTTACAAGTAACATATGCAAGCATCTCAAAATGGTACTAAAACTGTAATACAGAAATGATAAATTCCTGTTAAAACTCACGTGGCAGGGTCAAACATATTGGCGAGCATGAAACACTGTGTAGCTATGGGAGGTGTTGGCTGCTGGATTGGCAAATTTCCTGCTGGATTAAGATTCAATGCAGTTGCTGCTGCCTGAGGTATTTGCAGACCAGTACCTGCAAGAATGATACACTATTAACCACAACATGCTGTACACAAGGCAAACCATATGCATCTACATACAAGAATTCCTTCCACAACCACAAAACATTTTAAAGAAAAAAATATTTTATTACTTCTCAAATAAAATCCCCCGCTGCCTGCAAGTCCCCTATGTCCACAGCATGCCTTTAAAGTACAACTACAATTCCTACCTGTCCTTCTGTCCTGACCCCAGATATACATTTCCTGAATGTCACACATTTATTAGTTTCTTCTACCTACCACCAATGATTACCTATTTGGACGACATTTAACTATTATGTCCCAAAGATGCAATACTTTACTCCAATTTACTATGCTTCACAATTCCATTACTACGTCTGCCCTGCATCTAATTATACCTACTTGCATACCCACAGTACTTCATACTGTGCATGCTGTCTCATTTCATGCCAGTAATAGCAAATAAATGGTAGTACAGATGCCTGGCGAGAGCAAATTTAATCATTAACAATGAAGCTTTTTTTTAATCAGGTTGCATTTCAGCAGTAATGTGGCATGCTGCAATGGATTGTTGTTGTTATACCAGTTTTTAAAAATTAACACCAATGCATAAAAATGCAAACTGAAAGTATTAAAAAGCACTGTTGTAAACACAGCCAAAATCCAGTGGTGTAGCATACTCCCACAGTATGTATCCAAAGGTCAGAACCTAACAGGTGGTTCTATCATGTTCAGAGTATGCTATGATCTTCCCCTGTAGCTGTCAACATTCCGTGCACATTGCTATGATTACTTCAGAAGTTCTATATTTAATGAAACTGTTTTCTTGGAAGAGTGGGAAGGGTATTCTAGGAGCTAGTCCTCAAAGCTGTAATCCAATTTTGGTAGCTTCAGATTTACATTACTGAAGGATTTTTAAACTAAAAGCTGAAATATCTTATCCAATAACAAAATAGAAGAAATGGATCTCATATTGGTACCAATTAAAAAAATTCGGAACCAATGCAGTATTAAACTCTCAAAATACGTCTTATAAAAGTTTGAACATCTATACATCACTCACCTTCTGCAAGTTTAAACATCAGCTGCAAGCGACCTGTGGCACCTAGATCAATACCAGTTCTGTCCAGTTCATCACTATCCAGAATTGATGGACCCTGTGCTGAATCGGAACGCTCCGTTACATTTCCTACTTTCATTGGCCGTCCTGCTAACTCAAATCCATTCAGTTGTTCCAGAGCCTTCTTTGCATCATCTGCATTGTGGAACTATATAAAAAAAGGTCCCTTTTCAATAATGGTGCATATGAAAGGAAAATGTAACATAGCAAAGATGACTACACACAGCATAATGCAACACTAAAACTAAACTCCGTGGCCTTAGTCCGCGCGCTAACTATACCGACAGAGCGGCCGCCACCAGTCAGCGAAGTTAGTGCCAACTTTTGAGGATAGAGGGGTGTCACGTGGTCAGCGCAACGGGTCCCCACAGCCATTAATCTCTGTTTTCTATACCTGGAGCCGCTACTTTTATCATTCAAGTAGCTCCTCAATTGACCTCACGAGGCTGAGTGGACCCCGTTCCAGACCCACTACTACTCAGAAAAGCTGGTAGCACCGGGGATCGAACCCGGGACCTGTGTATCTGTAGCCAGAAATTCTGACCACTAGACCACAGAGGCGGTCAATGCAACACTACCTACTGTAAGTTTTCTAAATTAAGTTTATGTGATACGCCATGTCTAACGGACCTAACAAATGTGTCCAACTTTTCCACCTCAGAGCACACTCAGAAAAAAATCTTACCCAAATCTAAAAATAGATGATAAATGTTACACATTTACTGCTTACAGACCTTGTTTAAAACCTGAGGGTAACCTTATAAATTAAAAGTAAAGATCTCCCATACAGAGGTCCTGATAACCACTGTCGCAGTATTATTTAAGAACACTCAGGGTATCAGGAAGACTTCTCAAAGAACAAAGAAGTCTTGTCCTTGCCAGGAATCACACTATTATTCCTGTCATCCAGCCTGTAGCCTAGAGACTTATACCCACTATGCTATCTTGGCTCCACACACGAATTTTTAACTCACTGTCAGAAATCCATAGCCTTTGGAACGTCCTGTTTCTGGATCCATGATAAGTTGAATGTTGTCAATCTTCCCAAAAGGTTCAAAAATTCCTCGCAGCATATCTTCTGTGATGTTGAAATGTAATGACCCAACATAGAGTCGCATCGGCCCACTGTTACCCTTTGGAATCACCATGTTAGGCATTGAATTGCCTGCACGATTTTTTTCAGCTTGTGTATGCTGAACAATAATTGGGACACCAAGCAACTTCTGTCCTGCCAGTCCCAATGCCTGTAAAATACCAACAACAAATATTAGTATAAATTCATAAAAGTACGTCAGTGGAAAAATTCATACTACAATAATAAAAAACAATATTAACAAAGAACTAGGAATAACCATGTTTGGAAGTAATGAGACACCAACAGAGTGAACCCTGCAGATTAGACTTTCCCAAGGACACAATTTTCAATCACTGTACACTTCTTATACAACATGCTGTATTAATTTTTCACTCACAATTCATAACTCAGGAATGTGCCACACACAAAAATATTAAAACTTAATTTATCATCCCAACTACTGCTGGATGCTAACATGCATCCTCCCTCCACCATAACCAACTTCATACAATGCAGTCAAGAAGACAAAAGTTTCTCAACAACTGAAGAAATCTTCTATCTTTCACGCCATGTGAAGATTCATTACCATTTTCACAACAGCCCGTATGGTGCAAGGTACTGCAAAGTATTAAACTGTCACAAAGGTATCCCTTAATTCAGGAGCAATAACCACAGTCTTTAGGACATTCCTACATTAAATGTGGTAGTTAAAATTTTGGAGGATGATGATGCCTCTCCCTCTACCTTGTAAATGTGGGAATCATGTCCCTGTGACACACTGGTGAATCACTACCTAACTACATGACTGCCCCCACCCCCTTAAAAAAGGGGGGGGGGGGGTAACACACACAGTCACTGCAATATGCATAATTCTCATGTACCAAAGTGTTAGTACATTTTTACAAACATAATATAGAAGTCATAATACTGAACTCTATGATACCAAATTAATAATCTAAGTGATAAAGGTACTGAGTTTAAGTGTTCAACTCAAATGCACCCCAAGAAACTTCAATTGCAGGTTTCATCATACACAGTTCAACTACATTGTTGTTGTTGTTGTTCCTATGGCAGAGGGTGAAGAAGTTACCTCATCATTGCTCTGGCATTCCAGTAGAGTTTGATAGTCTTCTTGAGCACTTTTTGCATGGTATCGAGTTTAAGGCAATACAGCAAATGTTCCTTGTCCTTCGAGGAGTTTGGTATTTGGCAAAATGTGCACCCACTAGATTTATATGTGCCAATTTTTCTTAAATGAGCTGTTAGTCATAATGTGCTGTCTGGGGTCTAAAATTTGATACCGCTTCCTTCCTAGGTTTGCCTTTGTATTCTGCCAAGATTTTGTGGAGACCTCTCCATGTATGTGAGTATTGCTGTCTTACATACTTTAGTTACCACAGGTTTTTCTTGGTTTCCTTGTGTGTGTTGTAAGCGAATGTTGAGACAGTTCCCAAGACTACAAGCTGCTACTGCATGCTTCTCATGTAGCCCTCCCGACTTAAATTTCTTAGAACCTTACTTCATATTTATGTACACGCATAATAACCACTGCCACCGGGTGACAACCCATTTGTAGTCAAATATATTACATATATTTCTTTGTTGCTGCCAGCTCGTCGGCTTCTTGTTTGTATTTCGTAGCTATTTTTCGATTCAAGAGTTTTGTCAGTGTGTCAAGTTGTAATGGTTCCTTTAGTGTGTAATGTCACTCACATCCGCAGCAAATCTTAAGCTGTACGTTCCCCTGGGTGATGCTATATGAATGATACTTCAGGCGATACTGTTATCCCCAGAATGAAAGCAGTTCAACTACGCAATCTTACGAATAAATATGCATTCTTCATTCCAAAAACTTGCACTTTCCCTCATTACCAATCCTTCCCATACGAACATTTGGACACATGCCAGAATTATCATACACAAAAGGTGCAAACGAAATGAAGAATCAGAGAAAATGTAATGAAATATGTTGAAGCACCTTAACATACTGATCAATTACCATGGTCAGCAAATCACTACAGGTAATTCTTTTCTATTGCATACACATTCCCACCAGCAAAGCTTGATTACTTAGACTGGATCTACTTGTATGCATTACAGCCAAACATGATCTAAGCAGAAACTTACCAAGGGCACAGATTCTGGATCCCTGAATTCAACATATGCTATCCCTTTGAATCTCCTTGTCTTGTTACATGTGATCAATCTAACATCCCGAACCTGCAACATAAACACATTACACGCTACAAAAAATCAACATAACCACTTACAATGCATTTTGTGGAGTGACATTACATTTTGCATGATTGTACAATGCCAGGAGAAATGTAAAAGTGGCCTATGCTTAAGAAACATGTCTTAGAACACCATTATAGTCAAACCTCCAACATTCTTGAACTATTAACAATTTCACTATTATTTGCTACATTTAATTTCCTAGTAGCCATGACGAGTTGTTTCATTTCTTGGTTATCAACATCTCCAAATTTTCATTAAGTAATCCTCCATTTCTCTACTACATACTTGAGATAAAATGTGTGCAACACCCCTACAAATCTCAGACACTGTTGATGACAGAAATCTTGGTTAACATAAAAAACACAATCTTGTGTAATATCACAATTTCAACACTTGGTACTTGTAAAGTTAAAACTGTCTAAATATGAGTGTAGATGCACATGAACAAACAATACCTTGCCAATAAAATTTTCTTACTTAAAAGCTAACAATCTGAGTCTGGTTATATTACGAAAATACATACCTTCCCAACAGAAGAGAAGAATTCTTCCAGATCTCTGGCCCTAATTCTCTGCGACAATTGCATACAAAACACCGTTCGTGCATCTCGTTCCTCAGGAGACAGCTCATCTACAGGCCTCCTGTTATACAAACAGACCACAATTAGCAGACAGCGCAGATATGTTGACCACTCACAAGTTCCATTCTTGGTAATGTGGAATCCAGATGTCTCAACATAGTTTGTGATCCTCTAACAAGGCATGTGAATGTGGCACTCAACATCACACTATGACATGAAAACAGCAGTAGTTACACTAGGGGGGAGGGAGGGGGGAAAAATACTTTCTGCTTCACTACAGTTGTCTGATCCAACAAACAATAGAGGAAAGGTATGTACAAACGGGACACTGAAATATGTTCACAAAACACTGCTGCAGCCGAAAAGCAATAAGTATTACGTATTCTGAGCATGTCAGTGATTCACAATGCAAAATGCACGGGCTGTATTACATTGTCATCTGTGGCCCATCTGGCTCCACCAAGTTTCCATTTTTTGTGAAGGGCACAATTTTCATAAAAAAACTTACTGAAAATAAAACGTGGTCGTCTTACTACATAAACACTTTAGTTCCTGACTTAGCACTTTGTTTAATTCTATCAGCATCATCATGAACTGTGTGTATACAACGAGCTTAACATCGTGTGTCAACAATTTGTTCACCCTTTTCAAGTCAGTTTATTGTGTCTAATCTCCCTTCCATACCAATTGTCTTTCTCCAATTTTTACTTGGATTTCAACAGGTAATGTTTCTCATTCATGTTGGTGGGAACAGTCAATGCTGTTGAAGAGGAAACCAATAGAACCACTGTCATGTCACCAAAGTAATCAATCCATACCTATGAATGATGGTATGATAGTAACATCAGTTTCTGCTAGCCTCCAACACAAAGCAATTGGCCAAATTTTGTCTACACCAAACTGCATCAAATCAAAAATTATAACATGTCATCTAAGACAAATCATGTTAAATTGAACATTACGTGAATTCAAGAAACTGGTGTAAATTTTCAAGTCATGTTAAAGTGAAATCACGCAAAAATGAATGGCATAAAAGAACTGCCTGTACTTCAAATAACTATTACAATTCTACTGACGGCATGACCTGACCAGCGAACAGGGTAAATATGACAAAATGTAGGCTGCAAGAGAATGCATAAAATTCTGTATTTTTTTCTGACTCCAGCCTGTTTTCAAAATGGGACATCAGCACACACACACACACACACACACAGCAGACAAACATATCAGAACGGTTTTATTCTCACACAGAAACAAAGCTGTGGAATAAACCATGCCTATTCAGAAAGACCATCATTGGGCAAAGACACAAAATTCCATCCTGCACTCTGCTATCCTGCTGAGAATAGTCAAATCACATTGCCAGGTGCTACTAACTTCAGTGCACATTAATGGTTAAACACCTTGTATAAATATGTCAGCTATCATGGTAGTCTCCTCTCATGAACTTTTCACGCTACAAGTCTGAACAGACATGACCCTTGCCTCCTAGTTTATTTAAAAAGAAAAGTGTGTTTTGCTGCATGGGTTCTATCCCTTTTTAAAAGCAGCAATGTCAACAGCTGCAGCATAGGCCAGTCTTTTCAGGTGAAAGTCCTTGTGCTCCTCTTGCGTATGCCTTCAACTTAAAAAAAAATTTGCTTCCATCAACATTCTTCCCCTTTTTGCTTCCCTTATGGATTTGCATTTCACTTTCATTACAAGAGATGTGCAAGATTCTGCCAAGCAATATTCACCTTCACCCAATGGAAAATGTGGCTCCCTGTAAGATTGCATCTTTCTATGCATACCCTGCCTCCAAGATGATACCAATGTTCCTATATAACCTATACGTGTAGCGCAGACATGTTCAAAATAGGTGACCCTAGCTGACTGCTACTCCAAGTATGTTCACAAAAGGTGACCCTTGTGGACTGCTACTCCAAGCAACAAACTACATACTACACATCAACAAAACGGCACCTCAACTGCCTTCAATTTATCAAACCACTGATACTTTAAACACCTCAAATACATGGTAAGTACTCACAATCCAAGAGGTGGAGATCCCTTTTTAAAAGGGAACTTGTCCCGAGCGCGTGGTAGCAGAATAGGGGAGAGAGACTTCTTCTTCCGCTGTGTTCTCTCCCTCTCTTTGTCTCGGGAATGATGTTCTCTATCGCTCTCCTTACTTTTTTGCTTTTCATTATGCTTCTCACGATGATGGGACCTACTCCTGCTGCGCCGCCTATCTGAACGATCCCTCTCACGGTGACGATCCCGCTCACGATGGTGAGATCGACTTCTGCTGCGTCGATGTTCACGAGATCGACTGCGGTGCTTGCTCTTCCTGGTACAGTTTTAATTTCCGTTACTTTCTACTACACAGCTAACTGATTTTATTAACTTCAAATTAAATATCAAACATTCAATGAGAGCGACTACACACTTATGACAAGCACAAAATCGTATCTAGCACAATTTCTGTAAGACACACAACTTACTTTGATGAGGAAAAGTCATCTCTGCCTGGAAAAATTATTTACTGAATCAAATGCTGCGTATATTACTGGCTCCCAATTACTTGATCACACTCCCCAAAGCATGGAATAAGAAATTAAGAAGGGGACTTATCAACCAAGGCAGCATGTTGCAGCTGCCACATCAAATGACCATTCTATACTCACCAATGATATTACTATTGCACTGCACTGTATTGAATAGTTTTCTACAACAAACAGAACAACAGTCATCATTCATTTCTACTGCCAGTTTCAAGTCACAAAAAAATTCCAATGATGGATGCCCATTTACATATGATAATCGGGCAGCACACACTAAATGTAAAAATGGTAACTCACCCAGATGACTTGTGACTGCCCGATGTCCCGTTCTCCCGCTGAGAAACCGTCTTGCTGCTCGACCCATCATCCTATGAAACAGCCACACAAAGTGTTGGTAACCCACGGCAACGCAACCAGGCATCACGCAGGAAGAAAAAAAGGAAGAAAAACACACACCAGCATTCCATTAATACTTCATTCTACTCTCTTTGGTATGAGGCTAATAAAGGAGGGGTGGTTTCATCTTCTGGCTCCAGGCCCAGAGGTCACGGATCGAAGCTCGGAGGTCACAGATCGAAGCTGGCTAAACCATTCACACAACAATGCTGCTGAACGAATGTCTCCACCCACCAGAAGATTTGCAAAGGAAGGGAAAAGGAGTGGCTCATACGTGACTTCCCCATAAACCCGTACATCTCATTACTCACCTATATGACACGTGACTGTCGTCCTGCTCGGCCAAATACAGTATGACACCCTTACTTCTGCAAAGATACAGCTCATGAGACATCTCATGTTTGTGTTTTCAAAGTGATTTTTTAACGTTTCAGTGAGATTCAATTTTGACAGTGCAAACATGAATTTTGTGACTTTCTGTCCGAGTCCCAGATGAAGAATAAAATAAAACAGGAATATCACAAAGTCTTGGGAAATACAGAAAGTTTACTATAGATTAATCTTTATCACAAACTTACAGTAAACTCACTGAAATCCATCAAAACTTTGTATATTCACCCCACATACAACCAACAAATTTCAAATTAAAAAATAAAGTCGACATGTGTCGCACGTAATTAAATACACCTGTGACATTTGTGTACATGACAGTTTCAGAGTGCTTAATGCAATTCAACATGTCAGAAACATTGGTACATGATATGCTGAGTAGGCTGTTTACAGGTAAATGTCGACTGATCTCACCTTCAGGATCTCATTAAAGATCAGGTACCAATATTCAATCTCTCAGTTGAGCTGTCAACAGAGCACAGCATACAACACTAACAGGTTAATCAAATTCCCCGTGAACAACCATTGTAACGTGCAGTCTCAAGCACGCAAAAAAACATACAATCTGTCAATCACACCAATTCAAGAAACACATACACGGCAAAGCTCATCTGGCCGTGGCTGTGTGTAAATGTGCGGACTAGGCTACTGTGCATCTGGGAGCGTTTTTATCGGGAATTTTGGCCTCCACAGCCTCCTGGTTTGAATCTTCATCCACCGGAATGTTCGAGCGATCAAGCATCTCTTGGTTAAGAGTGACTGTTGCTTGCAAACCCATCTGGGTAGGACCCTGGGGTGACAGAAGGGGACACATTCAGAAACCTTGCCAAATAAAACTACCCATAAGAATATTTCCGCAGTCAAAACTAAATACTCTCGTACACAGCTACATCAATACTAATTTCATCTTACAAGTCTGCTAAACTTAGTATATAGAAGCATAACATATCTTCTAACACATAAAATGAAAATTACTTCATAATCAAATCAAGATTTAGAGAACTTATATGTTATCCTTCTGTCTACCATTAATATAAGACTAATAAAGTAACAACTATCTAGAACTTGAAATAAAACTAGTAATACCACATACAAAATTATACTTTAATTTGTAGCCATAAATTAACACTAGCAATATGTTAAACTACAAATGAACAAAGATACCTAACTAGACTTTGCAGTACCTCTGTGCTTTTGAGCCCCAGCCTGGGTCTGTGGCTCGGTTCTGAGCCAAGCTGTGACATGTAAGGGTCTACAAGATACAAAAAATGGAGGAGTCCATGTCAGTGAAACAACAACAAGAAAGGGCTTGGAAAAGATAAAATTGTACAACAGGCACCGTTCAGCACAAACTATCAATTAAAAAGTGCACTATAAAAATCTGGTACTCTTACACTGAACACAGTAATACTTCTTCCAAACATGTATCTAAATTTATGCCAAGTTTGTAGAACTATGCCTGGTGTAACATCAATACAGAATTCATCACAAAAAAAATTCACAACACTTGCTGCAAAAATATAAATCTACATTAACATTTGTAATCTTGCATTTAAAAGCCATCATAATACCTACATTACAAACGTAACTTACTCCTTTCTTATACGGGGCTTCCAACATGGCTTCAACATCAAAATCCTCCGCCATTTCTGGAACAAAGGACAACCTACTTAACCTTCAGTTCTTACGAAAACAATGAAATATATTATAGACCTCAACTCTTCAACAGGCGGTAAGATAAAAAAAATATACAAGTTCTACAAAATACAGATAACACACTTGGCTTTAAAAACATTCTACTCTTAAACAGGCAACTACGAAAAAGTTTGTCACCAAGCATATATACGGAACGGCACACAACCTCAATAATTTCCGCGGGAAGAACCATCTTTCACCTACAACATTAAGTCAACCACCTAATGGCACTTTCGTGTCCTCGATACAGAAACAAAATCGCTCAACGCCTTCCAACGAAGCGCAAATAAACACGAAGAACAATATAAGTTACGCAACATTCATATTAATGCAAACGCACTGTATTACCTGTTATCACGATGTTTGCTGCTCAATTAAATACTATACACTGCAAGAGCCTTGCGAATTTTCTACAAATCAACACAACCTATCTACAACTGGCTCCCGACTCCGCAAACGGGGTTTCACAACCAAGAACACGGAAACAGGATACACATTACGCAATTACAACGCAAACAGATGCGTTCACAAACATACGAAAAGCAAGTTATGATCTCAGAACAGAACACGGATAAAGTTTTGAACTTCATGAACGATGAAAGAGTCACATAGAGAATGTCTCAGGGGGCACGTTCAAGGATCTACAACTGGATTAGAAACGGGGGAATGAGGCTTATTGTCGTAGCTCCTTTCGGATGTCAAAAAATACGAGGGACAATTACGGCAGACGGGCAGAACTAACGTACCAAATCCCAAAGGAAAGCCGACAATTCATCCGTGTTCTGATCCTCAGTGACGTTCACCATGTCGTAACGATTTCTCAACTTATCGTATCTTAAGGGAGCACTGCAAAATACGATACGATAACTATTCGGCCTCTTTCACACGCTGCGGTTTTCGACAGGCCGGGAGCTAACCGGAAGGACGACAGCACAACTTGGAACTTTAATAACATCTCCGGTTCTAACCGGTCGGTCGAACGAGCAAGAACGCTGTGACCAAGCAGCCGTGCATGCACAGATATCTGCAACGGATCGTAATTCAATTATTGCTCTGTTCTTGTTGTACCGTCGTCGCAAACGTAGACTAACAGGTTGCATTGGGTTCATCCAATAATTCAAAAAAGGGAAGAATTCGGTGCCTTTTACACACTATTTGGTGAACTAAAAGATGGCGCAAACAAGTTTTTCAATTATTTTCGAATGTCTGTTTCATCTTTCGACAAGGTGCATCGCCGTTTGAAGGAGAGTCTTCACCGTCGTAACAGTAAAATGAGAAACTGCATTCAACCTGTAGAAATGTTGGCAGTTGCAAACAGGTAATTAATGTTTGTGTACGCTTTAAAAGAAGAATATGATGATTTAATTTTTAAAAAATTATTTTCATAACTGAAATTTATTTATTGATTCATTTTAAACTGTTAGCGTGACACAATCTTTAATAATTTAGAATATATTTTTTTGGAACAACACACACGTGAAATCAATGCTGCAGTCTGTGTGATTTGAAGTTACGGAGTGTGAACTGTAAAATCACGGTTTGTGGAGGAAGATGCACCTGTCTGTCCTTTAGAATACTGGCCATATTGGTTTGGCGTTAGAGGTGACAGAGACGGGTTGTGCGTTGCCGGTTCTTGTCCCGCAGTGAGCGGCACCATTCCGGTGTCAACAGCCAGCGGCTGGACTTTAGTAATATTTGAGTGATGAGGGTTCAGAGTACTTGCATACACTAATAATGGATTATTTCCCCCCAACATATGAGGAAGTATGAAATGGCTGGTTGTACACTGGAAGAGGCTGACTGGAAAAGTTGCTTGGTTTCCGGTGTTTAATATTTGCTATTAACTGAAGAACTCCCATCTGAAACACAAGAGTCTCCTCTTCGTTTAAATTTTGAAGAGATGGAATAATGCCTTTGAAGAATGACAGGTGTCGATTTGGCTGAGTTCTTTCTTCCAGTGCTTTCATTATTCTTAGCTCAAATTCATCTGGATTACGCTTTCGCTTTCCACACTGCTGTCTGTGTTCGTGGTTTTCAGAAATGAGTTTCTTGGGAGAAATTATTCGTATCATCTCCGACTTGTTCAGCTGTAGTAACCTGAGAACCCTCCATATTATTCACTAATAAACTGTCGGCTATTTGCCTTTCATTGATCAGTTTCGATAGGAATCTAAGTTGATTGCTGTACACATATTTTCTAGCTTTGAAAGACCCCGTACCGGAATTCGTTGTTTTTTTTTTTTCTGGCATGACTTTACGTAGCAGTCTCGGATGTTTCCCCGACTTTTCATTACTTCCTTACCTAAAAACGCAAAATTATGTAACGAAAATTAGACGTTAGGATCTGGAGTGTGTTTTAATAATGGTGCAAGTGACAAAGAGAGTTATTAATTACAGGATTCCTTTTCCCAGATATCTAGCGACAGGATGCAGTTTTCATGACCAACATTTCTCTTATCGGATTTGAATCTCAAAAACAAGCAAGATAGTCAGAGAAGTATGTATTGGTATTTGGTCTATCATGCATCCAGAATGTATTCCCAAAACCTACAAAAGAGAAGTGGGAATTGACTACTTTGGAGTTTGAAAGAACAGCTACATTCTCACATTGCTTAGGGGCCATCAATGGGAAACATATTAGAGTAATCAAACCAGAACACAGTGACTCGATGTTCTATAATTACAAAGTGTCCCCCCCCCGTGGTATTTATGGCCGTGGCAGACATTAACTACCGCGTTGTGTACATTGACATTGGTAGTTACAGAAAAGACTGTGATTCTACAATTTTTAAACGATCTATGCTATGGACCTCAATTCAGACAAACATGCTGGAATTACCCAGTAAGTGACCTCTTTCAGGAACAGAAGGTCCAAGTGTACCTTGCTTCTTTGTAGGAGATGGGGGATTTACGCTAAATAGAAATATACTTCGACCTTTTGGTGGATCTAACCCGAGTGTTAAAAAAAGAGTGTACAACTATCGCTTGTGCAGAGCATAAAGTTATGTGGAATGTGTTTTTGGAATTTTTAGCAATAAATGGAGAATTTTCCAGCGACCGCTTCATGTCAGTCCTGACTTTGCAGTCGTCGTTGTTAAGGCCTGGGTTATTCTGCACAATTTTGTTCGCGAGAGAGTTGGTTGTAAGTTCGAAGACGCTTTGACAGTGACTGGTCTTGAAGATGTGCCTGCTGGACACTCAGTACATGGGGAGTTAACAGCGAACAATGTAAGGAATAAAGTAACTGATTATTTTCTAACAGATGCTGGAGATGCTTGCTGGCAGGTGTCAAAAATATGAACAGTTGCGTATATAAAATTAAAAAAAAAAAAACAAAGTTTGTATGAATTGCAATCAGCTGTGTTCAATAAATTACGGCAATACTCACCAAAAACTGTTTTTTAACATCTCCTAGAGCTACGAAATCTTCTTGAAGACAAATACAAACTTCTCTCCATGCCTTTTTCATTTCGTTTCTGTCTTTATAAATATTTTCCGTCTTCTCCCTCAACACAGGCCTGGCATCAATGTCGAACTCAAAATCGCCCATCTTCACCACTGGAGGACTACTGTTTCGGTACTCTACTGACACTGCAGTGGAAAGTTATCGCTCGGATACAGCCGCGTTTAAAACCGGAGTGTGTGAACGTGTATATAAGCAACACATGCGTCGCTGCTGACTCATCTACCGGCGGGGACCGGGCATAGTAGTGGATAGATCCGGGTGCTACCCGGCAACCGGCAGGTAATTTCCCGGCCAGCCAAATGACCATGTTGTATGAATACGCATATGCTTTCCTGTGTTCCACTACTTTGTCCGGCGATAATCGGAACCTGCCGGCCGGTCGAAAACCGGAACGTGTGAACGAAGCCTTAGATGTTGATTCGGTTACCTTACGATACAGCCCTAACCCATAATTTCACCAGGTAGCCTCCACACTGATGATAACACGATAAAGATTTGTTCACGATAGACAGACACAGGGCATTGGTGGACGAGCTTCTTTAACCACGGGCAATTCAGACACGAGTTATCTATCGAAGTGCTACAAAGGGCCGTTGAAACGTAACATTCATGTATTCAGTACACAAATTGCTACATGGGACCACTTAGGAATGCGACGAGGGTAAGTGACCACGTGGTGCGCACAACTGCGATGGGATAACCGTGACCGTTGACAGATTCTGAGGGCGAGGACTCCTTTGTCGTTTATCATTCAGTCGTAAAAATATCGCCTCAGAAGGTGGAAATGACGTGGCATTTTTCAAGTCTTTACTACTTTATGACCGCCTCTGTGGTGTAGTGGTCAGAGTTTCTGGCTACAGATACAGAGGTCCCGGGTTCGATCCCCGGCGCTACCAGATTTTCTGAGTAGTAGTGGGTCTGGAACGGGGTCCACTTAGCCTCGTGAGGTCAATTGAGG
>Ga0123354_10007070_pt1 | contig 16796 bp, 5 predicted proteins | sample TergutLab28metaG_2_FD_97872 | JGI IMG/M metagenome (GOLD analysis project Ga0123354, IMG submission 97872) | Labiotermes labralis P4 segment gut microbial communities from Petit-Saut dam, French Guiana - Lab288 P4 | ecosystem: Host-associated > Arthropoda: Insects > Digestive system > Gut ...
CCCCTTGTGTTCATTTCGCATGTTAAGCTTTATATTCTGTTCCCTGACTGTCATATTTGTAATCACACTAACACTGTGTGTAATAGAATGTACTGTAAGGACACTTCCAGTTGAAAGGCATTCTATTTGCTTACCGGGTAGGCAGATGCAAGATAGGTCAATACAGACCATTTCTGGAAGTACTTAACTGGTAGCATCGAGTTCAGGAAATAAATTGATGTGGGATACTGTGTTATGCCTAGATTCATTGCTAAATACATTAATTTTGACTTGACGCGAGAGTCCACATGTTCCTCTATAACCTTGGCAACTTTCTACCAGGCTACATGCTGTCACATCACAATGCTGAATTCAGCTGAGACAAAAAGCTATTTAAATTGTGCTGTGTTTTTTATAGAAGAGCGGGATGGGTGGAGCATGTGGCATGCATGCGAGAAAGGAGAGGTGCATGCAGGATGTTGGTAGACAGACCTGATGGAAAGGGACTACTTAGAACACCTGAGCATAGGTGGGAGGAAAAAATTAAAATGGATCTTCAAGAAGTGGGATGGGCAGGCATGGATTGGATTGATCAGGCTCAGGATGGGGAAAGGTGGCAGGTGCTTGTAAATGCGGTAACAGACCATTGGGTACCATAAAATGTGGGACATTTCTTGACTAGTTGAGGAACTGTTCGTTTCTCAAGAAAAACTCTGCTTCATGCATTTATTTATTTTTATATATATCTGTGAGTGCCACTGAATGATAACATGGGGTATTGTGTGCAGTCGGGATTGTGTAAGATTTGGGGTGTTATGATGGCATTACCAAAAATTCAGTTCGTGTTCTGATATTACACCGTGTCACTGGACAAGTGGTTCCCATGCTTGAAAAGATCATAATGCTGTTGAGGCATTTTGAACTGTTCGCTCAATGATACAGCATAGGATCCCAGAAATTGTGAATCTTCAGGTGGAAGGAATTTTTATTTTGGTACTTCAGTATTCCTTTGTTGTTGTGTTACATCATGTTTTTGGGTGGGGGTTGACCAGCTGAACTATTTGTGAGTGTGAATTAATTTTTATGTTAAGGTATAAATCCCAGCCTTCTAAGAGGGCACAATACAGGAGTCTTCGTTGGTACATCGGTGGGTGAGTCAGAGAAAGCTCTGTATTATGAGAAGTTACAGAATGATGGACTTGGTCTAACGGGTTGCTGTCGAGCCTTGTATTCCAACCGTCTGTCTTACTGGCTTGGCTCATGCGGTAAGTTTAATTGTGGGCATAACAACCTCCAGTTGTTGAGATAGTTGTCAGAATTTTAATGCATTCAACCTGATGATTGATGCTTATTGTCTGAGAATGTGGAATATTTAACATGCTGCTACAAAAGATATTTTCAAGTAACATCATAAAATACACAGTTCAGCCAACTGTACTCTTCACATGCACCACTGCAGTAGCCAATAAAATTTGGTATTTGATTTGGTTTATTGACTTAAGAGATCAATACTTTTAACACACAAACATTTATAATTGTGTGCAGAACTGCAATACAGTTCGGATTATTTTAAGAAGATTAGGGTTACAAATTTCGATCTGTGTGATGTGGCATTCTTTACTTTAAAAATCATGTTGTTTCTGAAATGTGTAAATATAAATATATTTGTGCCTGTGGAAAAATTACCGCTTGTACCGCTTTTCAAGAAACTCTCAAATATACGCTGCATTTTTTGCATATAACTTGTAACAAATGTCATATAAATTAAACAATAAATGTGGAAAGTTTGTGCAGCAATTTGTGTACAACCCTTGATGCCATATGTTTTATCACTGTACTGATTTCAATGAAACTCACAGTCACTCACTTAATATTTGTGGGTACCATCTGTGCCAAATTGTATCTGAACCAGATAAAGAAATGTAGAAAATGTGGGCAAAATATTATTTGCCCCCATAAATATAATACGGCTGTCAATTTAAGAATATTTATGAAACTGACACCACCCAACAAATTTTAAAGAACTCCTATACCAAATAAAATGAAAATCTGACAAGTGGTAACCACGGTGACTGTGGAGCCCATTGTGTGTTTCATTCACAAAAGAAGCATACTGATGGGGTGGCAACTGTGTACTGCTGGATATGACTCAGTGCGATCTACCAGTATATCACACACAAATCAAGCTGTGTCCTAAATGTGGAAACCCTGATGTTATACTGTGGAAAGTGGAGTTGTGAAGACACTCTTAACCAATGTCTGTCAGTACCATAGAAACCAATGAGCCGTGGAAACGTAGATCTTAACTCAATCATAAATCAAGCATAGTCATGGAAACCCAGATGTGACTCAATCATTCATTCAGTTACCAAGGGTATTTATTTGCTTTTGAAACTCCAGTGCTTAATAGCTGTGAAATATCTTCTTATAGTTTGATACTTATATGATACACTAACAAATGCACATTAATAAATATGCTCAATAAAAGTATTGACATAGTTTTACACATAAATATAATCTTTATTACAGGATTAGACATCACCACATAACTACTTTATAAATCACTCCTCAAACACTAAACAATTTTAAAATCCACTATTTTATAATCATACGGTATAATTCTATATTACTTCACATTATTATTCGAAAGTAAAATTTCAACCAAAACTCTATATTTTTAATATTATGAAATGATGGTGACACATTTAACTGCAGTTGTATTATTCTATCAAAAAACATAACCCTGAAGATGGCCTGAGTACTGGCCGAAACATGTTGGTGAAATATTACAAGTATAAATAAAAATATGACATAAAATTAGTGTGCATTTGTTGGTTGTTTATATGTGTTATGAACCGAATTAATGCTGTGAATGTGGAACATAATAAAAAATGTTCACCTAGTATTATTCTTCACCAATATATTTCAGTCTTTTCTGTGACCATAAATTATGAGTGACTTATACTAAGAATACCGTCAATGTACAAATACTTGTAATTGTACAAAAATATATGACAAAACCACTTGGTGGCACATTTCTATTACGAATCAAGTATAACATTGTACATTTGGACATATATTTGCATATTTTTTGTATTCTTGTCATAAGCCAATCTGATGTCGGCCAGAACAGTGAGTGAAATATGTTGGTAAAGAGTAACAGTAAGCTACTGACTACATTTATAATGTGTGTTTGTTGGTTTATTATATAAGTATATAACATTCTTTAATGCACGTACATGGAACACGTGAAATATCTTATGGCAGATTTCAAAAAATGTAATCTGGACAGTTGGAGAGAATTGCTGTAATTTGTTATGACATTATAAGTATTCAGTTAAATGCTGAAATTTGAATATGATTGTACTGATATTTGATTTGATAGTAGCAAAGGGAATTTCAAGCATTAATTCATGTTTGTCTATGAATAATGACGGCGTTGTTACTTGTCTGAAAATTCATGATAGTTTGTACTGAAAGATGTAGCTAGTTCATTTTGTGATGATATACAGGTGTGACCTTGAACTTTACCTGGTTTCAGGGCCCAGTTATACTATGGATACGGCATGCTCATCATCATTGACCGCAATTGAGCATGCATATACAGCAATGAAGCTTGGGTTGTGTGACTCTGCCATTGTAGGAACTAGCAACCTCTGTCTTCATCCCTATATTTCTCTCAACTTCTTCCGTCTCGGTGTCCTCAGCTCTCAAGGTGCCTGCAGGTCGTTTGACAGAGACGGTACGTACCTTTCGTCATGTGAAATGTACGTACTTATTGTAATGAATCTGGTGTAAACTTGGACTTGTTATATGTGTATAGGTAGGATGTAGACAGCAGGTGTTGCAGAACAGTGTGCTGATGAGATTATTTGGACCTAAGAGTAGTGAAGTGATGAGAAGTTGGTTAAAGGTCTCTTAATTTGTTATTTGTGCTGTTTGTACAGCTGATGGCTATGCACGGAGTGAAGCTGTTTGTGTAATACTCCTGCAGAGGGCTCGTGATGCAAAGCGTGTATATGCAAAGTTGGTGCATGCCAAGACTAATTTTGATGGTTACAAGGAAGAAGGCATCATCTTCCGTTCTCAGCTACTGCAGACACAGTTATTGGAGCAGTTTTATGAAGAATGTCATATTAATCCAACATCAGTGGATTTTATTGAGGCACATGCAACTGGCACTAAGGTGAGCTTATTGATACTTGGAAGATACTTCATAGGTTAGGATTATAAATTCTTGGGAGAATTAGTGATGGCTGCTTCCTTTTGAATTTATTGCAGTTGTTCCTTTTCAAAGTGTTTTCGCAAATTTTGACTTCTGCCTTGTCACTTCAAATTTAATTTCTAATTCTTTCTATTGTTTTGGATCCCATAAAACATGAAATCTAAATTATCCTGCTATGAAAATATCAGAAGTTGTCTTGATCCCTTTTGATTTTCCTTACTGCACCTGGAAATTTACTATTGATTGGATGTTGTCATTCTTTCTCTTTGCAAGAATGCATATTTCAGCATTATATAACAGGGTTGTTTATAGACTCATTCATGGTGCTGAGAGTATATGATAATAATTGCAGGAAGTCATATTCTTGTGCAATGTTCAAGGACCCTAATATTATAATTAGAGAACTGCACTATTGTGAATTCCTCTTGAGCTCTTGATATCACTTTTATAGAAACGTATCCCAATGTGCTCACAACATCTGTCATAGTGAGAATTTGAGTCTTATGGGATGTGATGCTGTGCCACAGTATAAGAAGTTCCTGTGGTTTCGAGGATTCCTGTCACATTCAAATTTTAGAGAACGAACAATGCAGAGATACATTGTTAACAACCTTAAAGACTTGAATTCTCATCAACACCACTCTGAAAATGATAGATATCAGGTGTCACAATATTGCAAGTCCACATGTGACCTGGACTGTTCAGGCCACACTGTGCTACATGCACTGAATATTGCTAACTCATCCTGTGGTTCATATGGACCAGTGCCCTTATGACTTCCATTTCTTCAGCCCCTTTAAAAACGACCATATTTTAGTCAGATGAAGTCAGAAAGGTACTGCAATAATCATGGCAGAAACCCAGGATTTTTTTGGGGAGGAAATCCATGCACTAGTGTGTCAATGGAATGCTGATCTCAGTTGTAATGGAAATATCTCTAATTGTCTTTTCTTCTTTGCCTAGAGCAATTTCCAAATTGGTGTAAGTTGAACAAGATGATTATCTGAACTATAATGATTTGTCCCCCACAAAATTTCCTTTAAATATTTAGTATATTGAAACTCCTCTTAAACGAAATCTAGGCAAAACGAAAATTTGTCTTTCATGGAAAACGTTTATGTATTCCCACAGATCTGGAGTCCTGAGTATCCAAACTTCAATTACCCATATTAAATGTAAACTGTCTGCAATGAAAAAAAAAATTTCCAGTCCCTTGTGGTTTTGTTTTAGGCAGGTTTCATTGCATTTAGTCATTCTTTATAATCTAAAAAGGATTTTTTTATGTGGAGATCACATCTGTTTGTCCTTCTGTCTTGACCTTGTATCACTAAAAACACTGTTTGTAGGATTTTCATGACTTTCGGTATTATGTTTGTTTACACATATTTTGTATAGCAAGTGTGATTTGTATGACAATTGGCTCATTGGCATTCATATTTCACTTAAGCGAATGCATAAATTTCTGTCTGTACTTCGCACATTTCTTGACTGATTTAGGTGTGATTAAGCATAGAATATCTCTCATAGTTTAACTGAGGTATTGTGGGCTTTATGAATATAGGTGAAGTGAAAGACATACATTATACAGTGGGGGCACTCCTCAGATATTGTAAAGATATTCAGGTTGCTACAGAAGATTATTGGAATCATGATGAGTTGTGGAACTAGTCACTCTGGTAGAAAATTGTTTTTTAATATATAAATCTTACCACTCCCTACCCAGTACAATCTTTCTCTTCTTTTGTTTATGATAAGAAATGGGAATCAATTGATGGTCAGCTCTGATATAAATTACATTAACACTAGATTGCATTGTAATTTTCACTAACCTTCTATGAATCGTACTAAATACCAGAAGGGATTTACTCTTTAGGTGTTAAGGTGTTTAGTAGGCTTGCTTCTTATATTAAAATGGAATCTGATAATCCCAAGAAATTCAAATTGATTTTACAGAAATTATTTAATAAAAATTCCCTTTATTTTTAGGATGAGTATTTTAATGTGGTGCGGCGGTCGTCCTAACCACCGACACCATTTCCTAGAAAGGGTGATCGCTGCCACCACTTTGAATATTACTATGACGTATTTCTAATATATAATATATACTACGATACTACAACAAAATACATAAATATACCACACAAAATAAAGTACCATACCCCAATCAAAATCTAAGGCATGGCATAGGGTACTTCTCCAACACAAAGATTACAATTTCCTACAAAGGAATTTCCGTAAGGAAAGTCTGATCAACTCAAATGAAATCAAATATAATCCAAATCATTTCTACACTTCAATTTGGTATGGAACAACGTAAAGAGGCTTACTTGGCATAATAATTAGCAACAAAGTCCACATCTTATAAATTTTGCTCCTTCTCTGTTCCCCCAGGTGTCTGTCGTTACCGAAGATTCAACAAAATCTCTCTCTTGTCCCTTTACAAAACCACACCACGCCCCTCAGCCAAAGTCAGCATTTCCTGCATTCACCTAGCAACAGTTTTCTGCAGCTTCAAATGTTTGCTGTTGCTATGTGAGTGACAAGTGATCTGGCCTTCCTCTTTGTTCGACTGGGTGACGCAGCCTTCTGTACTTAAAATGCTACCAACATACATGAAATGCATAAAATGAAATGAAATAAAATAAAACAAAGTCTTCTCTACAAGGCACTACAATATTTTGAACATCGGAAAGTTAAATTTATTTATATATGATCTACATTAATATTTGGAAGTTTGGCATATAAAATGGATATACATTTATGTTTCTTTTTTCTTTAACTACAACTTTGTATTTTAGATCTAGTTTTGTATATAACGTAACTACATGAATGTACCGATCTTTATCTGTTATGCAGTGATGTACTGATCTATGTGTTGTCCAGTAAGTATTGTATTCTTTTAATCGGTGTTTTCATGTTATTATTTGAGATATTAAAATATTTCATATTATGTTAAATCCTCAAATATTTAAATAGGCTATTATCTAAATTGGTGTAAATTTTATAGAGTATTCACTTCTTTCCTTCTTAAGCAAATATGACTATTTCCAAATGGATATTGTAATCATGTAAGGTTCCATGGAATGAAAATAAATAATATGATATGGTATGTGAATGAATTTATCTCTTGCTTTGACATTTATTGTTCACTTCTGGGTGAAATTCGTTGTAAGAGATAATGTACATAATGCTGTTGAAGATTTGTGACGTTCATTTAAACTTGCAGATAATGCTGTTTAGGATTTATGATGTTCATGATAATCTGCAGAAGGAAGGTTATATTTTGTATTAGCATAAATTAAAACACTCTTACACATTTACTGAGAAAATCTGTGATATTTTTAAAGTTATGCTTAACTCACTAGAATCGTGAAAAAACACGAATTACATCAATTACAGTCTAGTTAATGAAACATTGTAACTGAATTCAGTTTGGTGATCCTGAAGAACTTGCTACATTGGACCAAGTTTTTTGTAAAGGAAGGAAGACACCACTTTTGATAGGATCAGTCAAGTCCAACATGGGACATTCTGAGCCATCATCTGGGCTGTGTTCTGTTGTGAAGGTTCTCATTGCCATGGAACATGGACTTATCCCACCTAACCTTCACTTTTCCAACCCAAGAGAAGATGCGGAAGGCTTGCTTGCAGGACGATTGAAGGTACATATTTTATTAGAATGATAAGAGTGGTAAACCAGAGACTAGTTGGAATTCAGATATTTTCCAAATATGTTCACCGTAATTGTGCATTTGTAACTGATCCTTATGTTTATTTTATTTTGATGCTAAAACATTTAGCTGAGTTAATGAAATTTATTTCTTCTATATGTAAATATGTAACTGTCGCATAAATCAGGCCTGGATTGAATTTGTAACTAGACAATGTTAAATTGGTATTGAATCTGGCTTAGGATAGAATCCAAAAAGGCTCAATAACACTTATTAATTTTCTGTGAATTTTGAAGGTGTTTGACTAGCTGAGCCAATGTAGGTTTGTGAGGAGTCTGGTCACTGGAGTTGATTAATTTGTGTATAATTGCATGTTGCAGAATTAAAGTTCAATTGAAAACCAGCAGCATAAGCTTGCACATTCTGCCTGGAAAATATCTGTATGAATGTCACGTTCTGTAGGTTGTGACAGAGAAGCATCCCTGGAATGGCTGTCTTGCAGGTGTGAACTCATTTGGATTTGGTGGTGCAAATGCCCACATTCTGCTACAGAGAAATGAGAAGGAGAAAGTAAATGGTGGTGCTCCTCTTGACCCCATTCCTCGACTTATTGTTGTATCTGGACGCACAGAGGAGGCTGTTGACTTCATCCTGAAAGATGTGAGTTTTACTTTATGTTAGAGATAACATTACTTGAAGGGTCCTGAGGTAATTTGATACAATTATTTGCAGTGTGTTGAAAATGACAGGCTGTAGAAATGCACCTGCTGGCTTTGCAATGTCTGTATGTCTGGGGCCTGTAAATGTGACAACTGTTGAATACAATTATGTGTGCCTGTGTGTATGTGTGTGTCTGTGTTTGTGTGTGTGTGGATGTGTGGGCGTTTTGGGTGGGGGAATTCGTCATATATGCGTGCATCTCTGAAGGTTGATTATAGATGCTGTAATTTGCTGAGGTTATACAGCTGCAGTAATAGGTGAATATAATTAGAGTATGGAGAATCCATAGAATGAACCTGGGTTAGGAAAACCTAAATACCTAGCGAAAATATGTCCCAGTGACCCTTCATCCACTACATATTCCTCTTGGACTGACTTGGTAATGAACGCAGAGTTTCAAAATAAGAAGGGACTGACTGACAGACTGACCAACAAACTGACCGCCTAACTGACTGATCCATGGCACTGACCAAATTGAATTTGGTGTTATTAAAATTTCAGGTGGTTTACTAAAGTTTGTGAACATATTGTCCTGTTAATTGGAATTGGCAATGAATACTAAAGAGAAAGCAGAAATACGGTAAGGATATTTTGATAAATTACCAAACGCAGAAGAACCATAGAATTAATTAAAATAGGAAATAGAGAAATTAATGAAGTTGAAGTAGAAGAACTTACTACAGAAGATGTAAAAAAGACAATGAGAAATTTAAAAAATAACAAGTCGACTGGACCTGATGGAATACGTGGGGAATTAATAAAATACAGGGAAATTAGACTACTGAATAGAATGTGTGAACTAGTAAGGCAAATTTGGGAGGCAGAAAGAATACCTGAGGAATGGAAATAAACAGTAATAGTTCGTATATAGAAAATTGGAGATAGATGCGAGAATCAAAGGGGAATAGCATTAGGAAATACAGCTTACAAATTTTGGCGAATTTAATTTGGAAAAAATTAAAATATATTGAAAAAATTACCGGGGATATTCAGAACGGTTTCTGAGATGGAAATTCAGTAATTGACAACAAATTAGTACTGAAAATAATAAATGAGAAAATTTGTGAATATAATCTAATTTTACAATATATTTTTATTATTTTCAAAAGGCGTGTGACTGTATACATAGAGACACACTACGGAAATGTATGGAAGAATTTAAAATGCCTAAAAAATTTAATTAAAGCGTGTGTACAAAAGACAAACTGTGCTGTTAGAACAGAAGGAACAATGTCATGTTTTTTTTTAAACTAACGCGGGATTGAAACAAATTGACACCCTATCAACAATATTATTCAACTTATCATTTCAAAAAGTGATACAAAGTTTAAAAATGGTTCCTAGTCATATAAAGATTGGTGAAAAACATTTGACTGTATTAACATATGCAGATGATATTGTATTAATTGGAAAACATGTAACATATATAAGAAAACGTTTTTGTAGAAATAGAAAAACATTGCCAGAAAGTTAGGACTAGAGATAAACCAAGAAAAAACAAAATATGTTATAGTGGAACGGAAAAAAACAGTTCAAAACAAAATAAAACAGGATAATTAACAATAAGATATAATTATATATTTTAAAGAGTTGAAAATTGTAAATATATAGGTGTTAAACTTAACACAAATAACAGATTTACAAAAAAGAATAAAAAATGCTAACAAAACATATTTTATGCTACAAAAAATGCAGTAATAAAAATGTATCTAAAAGACTATAATTATAGCTACAGAACACAATAATAGACAAAACCTTAACATATGCATCAGAAACCTGGAAATACAGAAAGCAAATGAACATTTTTGAAAGGAAAGTGTATAGTAGAATTTTGGGCCCAGTATATGACAGTGAAAAAGAAAATTGGAGGACATTAACCAATAAAGAAATTTATGCAATTGTTACAAAAACCCACTCTAACAGATACAGTAAGGTTAAATAGATTACGCTGTTTTGGGCGTGTACAGAGAATGGAAGAAAATAGGATTTCCAAAAAAGTATTTTATATGAATTGGGAAACACAAGGTTGAGAGGTAGACAAAGTAATATATGACATGATGAAGTGAGGGAGGATGGAATACTAGTTGGTAGAATAGGGTGTAAGGAAAGGGTATATAACAGAGAAGAATGGAAGAAGCTCCTGAGAACGGCAAGGAATTGACACATTCTGCACATGCCAATGGAATGAATGAATTCTGCTCTTAATTATGCACTTGCTAGTATATTTGTGCTTGCACCTCACCTGTAACTAATGTATAACACTTCCATGGAAGATTTCTCCTACTATGATTTGACACCATATGGTAAGGTGGCAAGATCCTATGAAACATCATTATGCTTGTATCTGTCTTCCTATTGTTACATCCCAGCAGACATTCATCTTTGTAGTTATTGTAATGAGAATCTGACACCATACAAAACTTACTTCATACAACGTGTGGAATAAGTTATGTTTGTTGTTGTTGTTGTTGTTGTTGTTGTTTTGTTTTGTTGTTGTTTATGGTGATGGTGGTGGTGGTGGTGGTAGTGAGAAGGATGAAGAGGAGCAGAGGTGGGGAAGCAGTTTTTGAGAAATTTAATGAAATTTTATGTGAACATAAAAATTATTGCTGGAATCTGTAACCTTACAGCTTTCCAGTTTTGTGTGCAGCTGCCACCATAGCTGCACGCTTTGTTGCATTATGTAACCTGTTTCTGAACCAGATACCTTGAGATTTGAGTTTCTGACAACAGTCACTGGTACTATGGTCTTGTGGGATGTAATGCCATATTGTCTGCTGTATGGTTAACAACATTTTGTAATGCCATATTGCCTTCATTTTTAGGGTAGCAGAAGACAGAGGCAGTGACTTTCTGCTTAATGTTGGTATTCTGTTTTGTTGTATATTTGTTGCAGAGCATTTGCTAATGAGTATGATCTATGTTCTCAGTTTGAGAGCCGTCCAGTGGATGTGGAATATGTGCGCCTGATGCATGATGTGCAGTCACTAGACATCGCTGGCCACACTTATCGTGGTTACACTCTTCTAACGCAGGATAGCAGGAGAGTGAGGAGCGTGAAAGTGAGGAAGCAGTTGATATGAAGTTTGTGAAAATCCTGAATAGGTTTTATTTATTTGTGTAAAGTAGGTTACAATCTGTGCTTCAGCAACAGGCATACCACGGGCTATTTACAGAGGTTGAGCACAGATTAAAACTAATGTACAATATTGCCTTTGAGAATGTAGTCAATAATTTAGTCAGTACGTTGTTTTGGAGTTGCTCTTGAAGCGTGTGGAAGATGTTTCTGAGGAAGCTTGTGATGCCGACGGTATTTATGTAATACTTCACAACAAGAAGTGGGGGAAGGGTTTGAAGTACTGTTGGACGTTCACTCGAGAATAGGCTGCATTCTGTCATAAGATGGTGGGCCGTTTTTACAGCCATTTCAGGACAGCTGTAGGTTGGCGAGATCGTCTTGTCCATTTTGTGGAGGCATGAACCGAAACTGATGTGATTTGTTAGGAATTGTGTGAGAATGAATTTGGGCCAGAGGGGAAGGGAGAGTCTGTGGAAGATGGTGGGTATGAATAGTTTAGTGTGATGTGCATTTACGGAGTGTATGTATGTTGTGTTCCAAAGTTTTATGCAATACACTTCCAGTATCTGCTTTCCTCGATATATTGGAATTGCGCCGTAAGCAGGGGCAGTAAAGTAGCTCGCGGCTATTTTGGCCAAGCAATCAGCCCTCTCATTGCCTTTCAGGCCTACATGACCTTTGACCCAGTGGAAGGTGATCGAAGTAGTGTTAAATTGTTTTGAATCTGGTGGCAACAGCAATAGGATGTGATGTGTGCTTGTTTGCAATGGCAAGTTGTGCTGCTTTGGATTCAACGTTGAATGCGCAGGAGCAGGTTTTCTGCCGTTGGCTTAGGATCCAGTCTGATTATTCTGCAGAGTTCAGCTTGAAAGGCTGTATATATGATATTTAGTCTCTGAGTTTCAGTGTGTATTTCAGTGGAGTTTTTCACTACAATCATACTTGCCCCAACGTGGTTTTCTGTTTTGGAGCCATCTGTGTAGATGGACACGTTTGCGCTACCTTCTGTTCCTGAGAGGTTCACACGTATATAGCTGTCTTTTGGGTGGATTCCTCTGGTTTAGATGGGTGTTTCTATTTTCTTTAAACCTGCTGTAACTGCGTTTGTGAGTTGGGCTCTAGAGATTGCTCTTATGTCTTTATATAAGTGCATAGCTTGATCGAGAGGAATTATCTCTGCAATTGCTGAGATATCATCGTGTGAGAGTGTTCTGTAGGCCTTTGTTATGAATATAAGTAAAGATCTCTGAATTTGTTACAGTTTGCTTTTTGCTTTTTGGGATATCATGGTACTGCAAGCTTCTGAGGTGTATGTGATGGCTGGGAGTATGGCTTATTTATAAACAATCAACAAGTTGTGGAATGACATGTTCCATGAATATGCTTGAATCACACTTAAAATCCTTGATTTGACATTTAACATATGCACTTGATATCTAATATTTAACCCATAACACTTTCAATGAATATTTGTAATTTCGCTTCACACACTTGCAGTTAATGTCTGTGTTTCATGACAGATTATATGTAACTGACATTCCATTGCTAAGTTTTCAGTATGTTATGCAAAATAATGAATGATGTATCCTGAGGTTTTTTATTATTTTCCTTGGCACCAAATTCTGGGTAGTAGCTAACACTGTGGGCCTGAATAATTTCTTTTGCTTATCATCTTTCACATTTTCTTTGTGTTTGAAGCTGTGCAAACTGAATGTTTAACATGCGGAATTATAGAGAGAGTGTTGTTCCTGTGCTTATCTTGAATGCATATGTGGAGTGGCGTTAGCGGCACAAATGTTCAACCTCAGTTCTAGATGGAGATGAGTTTTCAGTTTCATGCTTCGATACTTCCTGTTCTTTAAAAGATCTTCTGTTTACGTGCTGAATGCAAGTCTGACCGTTTATCGTGTTAACCAACAAACCAGATTGGATATGGCATGTCTTTACTTTACTGATAGTACTCTGGTCCAAAGACGGTGTTCATTATTCTCTAAATCTTCAATAACGTTCATCTTTTACATATATGTCCATTTTTCACTCACACAACGGCATTCATTGTAAAGCTGAAGATACACCGAGGCTTTGTTTTAAGCACTAGTTGTGTTCCTAGAAGAGTGAGCATAAATCAAACAGGAAAAAATAAAAAATTATATTCCCATGAGAAAAAAGGTCAGAATTGTTAAACATCTGATTTGATATGGCTTAATTTGGGAGATTGTGTACATTGGAAGAGGCATTAAATAAAAAAGAAATAAAACCCGACCTTGGTGTATTATTTTCTATAGTATTTTTGCATATTGCAAATTGAATTTTTTCCTACCTCAAATGCTGTGATGTTTGGTAACTCTAATAGACTGTCATTCTGTATTGCATGTCAGTTTGTTTAGTTTCTGAGATGGTACCCGTAAAGTGCATGTTTGTTTGCTGTTGTTATTGCTCGGAAAGAGGACCATGGTTAGAAATTTCATATCTCCTATAATAAACTAATGAGAATAACATTAAATCGTTAACAATTAATGATCATTTAGTAAATAACAAAATAGCCATTGCAAACGAACTTAACAATTACTTTTCAAACATACCAAGGCGTATTGGTAACAAAAGAATTAATGAAAAAGAAGTGGCAAGTCCACTACAAAAATATTTAAATATTTTAAACTGTCATTCAAAGACATAAGTTGACCTTATACCAGTTGGCTTACACCTCTGCAAAAGAAATAAACGAAATAATAGACTCACTGAAGGATAAGAATTCCAGTGCCTATGATGAAATCTCAACAAAAGTCATAAATATGAGTAAAATTTTTATAATCTCTCCCTTAATAAATATATGCAACAAAATGCTTGCCCATTGTATCTGCCATGAAAGATTTTAATCCTCATTAATTAAACCAATTTACAAAAGTGGAGACTTATCTTCCCCATCTAATTACAGACCAATCTCCCTATTGCCTGTATTTTCTAAAATTTTTTAAAAAGTCATATTCAAAAAATTGTTTAATCATTTGAACAATAATGCTATATTGAACGAGCATCAATATGGTATTCGAAGAGAAGTGTCAACAGAAAATGCTTCTTATATATTACTCAATGAAATACTGACAGCATTGAACAACAAAGAGATGGTGGGAAGAATATTTTGTGACATATATAAAGCATTTAACTGTATTAATCATAATGTGCTATTAGAGAAAATGAAATTCTATGGAGTATCAGGAAAATTTTACAATTTAGTACAGTCCTATTTAGATGGAAAATATCAAAAATAATTTTAAGTCATAATAATTGCATTGAATCCACCTGGGAGAAAATAAAACAGGGGGTACCACAAGGATTAATTGTAGGACACATTTTTTTTTTAATCTATATAAATGACTTGCCAAATTTAGCATCCATCAGAACCATAATCCTTTTGTATGCTGACGATACCAGTATAAGAGTAACTAGTCCAAATTTGGAAAATTTTGAAACAAAAATAGATAACATATTTGGGTATATTAATAATTGGTTTAAAATAAACCAATTAATATTAAATTACAATAAAACAATTACTAACAATTTAATATGGAAAATAGCTGGGATTATGTTTTGAAACTTAACTAGCATGGTAATTATATCACAAGCTCATCAAATACAAAATTTTTGGGTTTGATCATTGATGACTCCCTATCATGGAAGGGTCATATAGACCAAAGGATGTCCAGATTGAACACAGCATGTTTTGTAATTCGAACGATACAAGCTATAATGTCTCCAGAAACTTTTAGAATGTTTTATTTTGCTTACATACAATTATGAGTCATGGGATAATTTCCCGGGTAAATCAAACATATAGTGATAAGATTTTCAAAATTAAAAAAAGAGTGATTAGAATTATCACGAATTCAAGAATGACAAATTCATGTAAGGAACTGTTAAAAAAATTAGAAATACTACCCAAATATTTTCAATATATCTTCTCAATATCAATATTTGTGTTAAAAAACAAACATTTATTTTATACAAATAATTAGATCCACAGTATTCACCCAAGATTTGAAACCAACTTACATCCACCCACAGCTAATCTAACAAAGTTCCAAAAGGCAGCGCACTACTCAGCAATTAAAATTTTTAACAACCTTCCTCACAATATCAAGGACTTAGCTAAAGAGATAGTACTGTTTTGGAATGCTTTATAGAGGTTTATACACATAAATTCCTTTTATAATAGTAAAGAATATTTTAATTATCAGAGATATTCCATTGAACACTGAACTAACAATTGGTTTTAAATGTTTTATTATTTTACTTTTATTTGGTTTTAAGTGTTTTATTATTGCACATTTATTTATTGCTAAGATTCTTCCAACACTATGTATATTATATTAGATAGTATGTATGTGACAATGTCAGTATCCACAGGATTGTATCCTAATTTGGATTCATAGAAGGCAAATAAATTGCATTAAATTACATTACATTACATTACGAGGGCAATTCCAAAATCAAACTGCGATTGGCTGGTTAAAAAATACAAAATAGAGAACAAAACTTAATTATATGGAACAGTTACATACATAACTGCATTACCTCTCCACATAGTTGCCATCCACATTAAGGCACTTGTCATACTGTGACACTAGTTTTTGTAGTCCCTCGTCAAAGAACGGTGTCGCCAAGTTATTCAGCCAGTTGTTAACTCCGTCCATGAGCTCTTCGTTGGTGTGGAAGCGCTGGGTAGCCAACCAGAACTTCATCTTAGTGAAGAGATGGTAATCGCTTGGCGCCAGGTCTGGTCTGTAAGGAGGGTGGTCGAAAATCTCCCAGTTGAAGATCTTGATTTAAGCATTTGTGCGAGCCGCGGTGTGGGGGCGCACGTTGTCGAGCAGGAGAACGACGCCTTTACTGAATATCCTGCGCCGCTTTTGTGGATCAACCTCCGAAGTTTATTCAGCGTCTCACAATAAACCTCTGACGTTATTGTGCTCCCTGGTGCCATGAATTCTGTCAACAAAATTCCCTTACCGTCTCAGAATACGTGCCTCACAGCTGGCGAGAGCAGCTATGATACTGTCCATGTTTCATCAGTAATTACTCCTACACTACGCAGCGAAAATGTATGATGGTAGACGTTCAGCGA
>Ga0123354_10007071_pt1 | contig 16795 bp, 8 predicted proteins | sample TergutLab28metaG_2_FD_97872 | JGI IMG/M metagenome (GOLD analysis project Ga0123354, IMG submission 97872) | Labiotermes labralis P4 segment gut microbial communities from Petit-Saut dam, French Guiana - Lab288 P4 | ecosystem: Host-associated > Arthropoda: Insects > Digestive system > Gut ...
CTCTCTCTCTCTCTCTCTCTTTTCAGTCTACGGCAACAGCATGGAACTTTATGGCTCTTTTTATACGTCATGTATGTTTTCCTTTCTTTTTTTTTAAGGGAAACAGAAGTAGTAAGAGGAGAGAAAAGAAAAGTCATCCGGCCTCATGATGTGGCTTTGAAACGTTCCTAGCATAGCTAAACACTCTCGCTTCTCTCTTCCTTTCTCATTCTCTCAGGCCGCTAGTTGTTGCATTAGTTAGCCCACGCAGGCCAAATGGGAGAGAAAAGATCCAATGGAGAGATATCAAAAACTGTCTAGAGAACATGTTGCTGCAGTGAGCAACCTTATAGCATCAAAAAGACAAAAAGTAAAATCCCTAGGTCCTCGGGTTATGGAACCAACTCGCTGTATCTAGCGTGCTCTTCAAAGTTTCAACTCCGCCTGCACACAAGTCGGTCTGTAGATTCGACCAGAGAACCCTTGCTGAAATAAAGGTGGCTTCGGGTTGGCTACACAGCTAAAAAGTTTACCTCGGCAATGTTGTTACCCGTAATGGAAGTACCTTGGGACAGAAAGAGGAAAGAGAATAGTATGGTTTGTAGAAGAGACAAGAATGTGGTGGGAATGAGGAGTATGCGGGGTTGGGCATTACGACCAAGAGTCTTCTAACAACAAAATAACCAAGCAGTTTGCTTATGAGGGAATCTATGGAAATATTCCACTTCTGCATTGTACTCTGTACTAATAACCGCTTCCCCTGCGTTATTCAAACGGTGCGCAGTACTACTTCGACATAGCTATATTCATAATCATGGCATGGAATGGTCAATCAAAGGAGTAAAACCTGTGTGGATAAAGCATCTCCGTAATTACATCCATCGGCGTATCACTTATTGTAATAAACGCGGCACTATAGGCAACAGAACCAAAAGTACACCAGGTCATTAAGAGGTGCTGTAAATGATGCTAAATTTAGAGCAACTACAGTGCCTGAAATTAATATCTCCTGCAATTAGAGCAGACGCTGTAATAAATTTAATGAGTTAATGCTTCGCAGTTACAATGTGAAAGACCTGAAACACAAAACTATGTTTCGCAAATACCTGTTATATAGTATTTAATTTTTAAGATTTCATGATTAAGATCTTAACAAGCATGGATATTATTTAAACTATTCACAGCATAATTCGCACTAAAACAACAACAGCATCGCAGTATTAACGTGCAGGCATGGCAACTCTATTAAAACATAAGGAAAAGTGCCATAGGACTGTCACTGCTGGCACAACACTCGAAAATGAAGGCGAGAAATACATAATAATGACCTGTTACGTGAGGACTGAGATAGTGCAATTTCGAACATCTATGCTGAAATTTGGGCTGCGCAGGAAAAAACGAAGCTCATCATAACCATTGCATCATACTCCTGTTAGTGTCTGCGATTTGTGATTCTAGCGGCGCTGACTATGACGTTAAACATCTCGTGATGTATGACGTCGTGTAGTCTCGCAGATAAGCGTCACCGTGAATAATCAAGAAAGACCGAATAAACAGAGGTAGTAAAAGGTAAAGCAATCCCATTACAGGCCTGGAGAGGTCCTGAGGGTTCCAAATTTCAAGACAATCGGCACATGAAGGTGGTAAGGTTGTCAGCCCAACGCATCGGCCGCCTTTACTCCCCAGGAAATATTCCTGGTACTCATTTCTGTTAGAGGCTGAGTCGACCCCAGGGCCATAGTGCGTCCGGAAGGGTTATGTCAATGAAAAGTTCTAATGACACCATCGGAAAAAGAGGAAGTAAATGCACCAAATAAGAAGTCATCTTATTGTTAATGTAGCTTTTATATAACATTTTGCTTATTAATTTATTAACTGTCATAAAAGTCAGGTTCATTCGTAATTAATGACACATCAATGAAATTGGAATTTTTTTTGGAGTAGAACTGTACAGTCTCTTGCAGTAGAATAACGTCAATTGACATCAAATTCATCACTGGCCGGCTGAGTTAAATGTTGTACGAAAATACACACATCCTTAAAACAGACTTTCCTTGAGTCCTTGGACGTCCGCAACTGGTATCTAACGAGATAAGTTTCAACGGGAAAGAAATATAAGTACAAACGTAACATTAAGGAGCGTTCGCGCAACCATATTTGCCGTGAAAAAGCAATAAGTATTACACATTCTGAGTACCTGTAGCCTTAGTTATCCATCATGCAATGCGCATGTACCGTCTTATATTATCTGTGGTCCTTCTGGCTGTACCATATTTTTCCACATTGTCTCATAATGGCATGATTTTCGGTAGAAAACATTATTTAACATAAAACATGTTTGATTTTCTACAAAACTCTTTCCTAAAACATATCCCATTCTAAGCAGAATTGAGCGAGATAGTATCATGAATGTACATCGGTCTTCATGAGCAATACCCCGTATACTTGTCAGACATTAATCAAACCTGAATTTTCTCAATGACTTTCGAAAAATAATCAGATATGTAATTTCAAGAAAATCCGTCCAATGGGAACCGAGTTGTTCCATGCGAACGGACGGACGGACAGACAGGCGAAGCTATCAGTCGCTTTTCGCAATTTTGCGAACGCGTCTAAAAACCGCCAATAGCATATTCAATAAGAGCAGGTTAAATCGTGTATCTTTTTACTTTGCATATTCAGTATCCAGAAATGTAGCAAATTAAAAGGCATCCAAAGTGTCAGGAGATAATACAACACGCTGTAAAACAGAAGACTTCAAAATTCCTGTGAGCCAAATCACTCTATACTGGCCAAAAACAGCCAAAAGGACAACGAAAATCCCTCACAATTTGTTCATTGATAAGCAACTCCAGTAACTACAAGGTGCAGCAAGTCTATGAGCAGTAACGTTTGTAATTTAAGTACAGTCCCGTAGGACGGGAATGAGATTGCCGGGCATCGGTACTATTTATTACACGCAGTGAAATTCTGTTGCAGTTCAACACAATTTCTTTCCAACACAGTCACACGTGTTTATCTGTAGTACAACTTTAAAGCCATTAAGTGACACAACACAGAAAAAGCAGTGCCATGAGTCAGGCACTTGGGACACCGGCCTCTCACTGCTTAGGGCAGGGTCCTGTACCAGACCATTCCACGCGCGATTTGTGGTGGACAAAGTGACAATCAGACAGGTCCCCCCCACCACTTCCGAATACTTCGGTGTTTTGGTGCCAGTATCATCCCCCGAAAGCTCCATACGGATTCGTTCATCTACCACCGACTGCATGTAATCTTAACAACTAACAGCGTCATTAACTAACGAAAACAAAAAAATACTGAGAAGAAACCATAATCAACCACACTACAAACTGTCAACAGAGAGCATTCGCGAGGATACAATGAAGTAAATTAAACTATACATATAATGGATACAATGTACGTCTATGTATGTATGTATGTATATATATATATATATATACACACACGCGCGCGCGCGCGCGCGCGCGTAGGTTATTCGGAAATTAAGCCCCATCTGTGCATATTTTTCGCGCATCCTCGACACTGTCACTTTGCGTATGTGCAGTGATTTCCTCTATTAATTGAGAAGCCACAGACGCCATTTCGTGAAAATCGTATTATGTTTATGTTTGTTCCTGTGCCTTAAACATGTTTAAGACAATTGAAGGGGCCGCCGAATGTGAAATAGGTCTGTAATTCGTTTTTTGAACGCTAGGAATGTGCTACCAAGTGAGATTATCACCAGATCTGTCAAGTGTATGGTGACAATGCGATGAGTGATGGCATGGTTAGGAAATGGGTTCGGATGTTCAATGAAGAACGAGAGAACGTGCACGATGAGGCGCGTAGTGGGCGTCCATCTTTGGTGAATGATGACTTGGTGCGCAAGGTCAACGAAAGAGTGCGTGACGACAGACGTTTCACAATTTCTGATCTGTCCCTGCACTTTCCTCAGATTTCAAGGAATCTACTCTATGACAATGCAGAAGTGGCTAACATCGGAGGCGGCGCATTCTACGAGGAGGGTACACAAAAACTTGTGCCCCGCTACGATAAGTGCCTCAATAATGGAGGCGAATATGTGGAAAAATAGTTTGATGAATGTAGAATCTGATAACAATAAAATTTTATACGAAACCTTACTCGATTTTTTTACAGCGAAACGGTACTTACTTTGTGAATAAGCCTCGCGTGTGTGTGTGTGTGTGTGTGTATATATATATATATATATATAATGGAGAGCATGTAATTCTAACGGACTCGCCCAGTGAGAGGAAGTGTGAAAGGTACAGTAATACTGAAGATACAGTGGGTCGTCGGCGTATTAACATAGGTGGCACTAACCAAAATGTAAGATGCGGTATAGAGTAATACTTTAATACCTCAGATTCATCCATATAATATTTAAAAATTCAGAACTAACTTCAAACAGAACACAGTCCGTCTCCTTCACCAGTAACAACAGCTTAAGCCTCGGAGAAAAGATCGTTGTTAACTGTTAAAATCGTAAGAAATAAATTAACTGTGTATCAAAATTCAGAGCGCCTAAATGTTACGCAAGTGGTACAATTAGTTACCACTCGGTTTAACTCGTAAAGGATTAAGCTACGGGCCATCGGCTGAGAAAATACCTAACAATGTGCGTGACAAAACACTAAATCTGTCGGTGCGCAAGTAGCAATAAAGGACAAGTGGATCAACTCGGTGGGTTAAACTGGACCGAACAAAGTTGTCGAGTGGGTAGAAATCCTGATAGAATTCGGGAGGTCCTGAGCTAGAATCTCGGCCTGCAAAAGGGTTATAGGCTACTAAATTATGGTATCTGTGATTTCTCATAGTCGCTGCTTCCAAATGCCGAGTTAGTACCCCAAATCAAGGGGCGACGGCTTCCTTACAAATTGTGCCAAATTTACTATTGCCTAGTTGCCTCATCATTCGACATTACAGGCCTAAAATACGAGCTACGAGCGCCGATGTATAAACTTAAAATACATAAACAGTAAAAATGGATGAATGCAGAGGCACTGCCCTCCTTTAATGCTCTCAATTATTATTTGTGAGGAGGGATTTCTGTATTTACGGTGAATAACATATTTGTAGACCGATCTCGGTGGCCACGTGGTCTAAGACGTTGGTCTGCGGCAACTCGCTTGCTGGGACTGCGGGTTCGAATCTCGCAGGGAGCGTAGATGTTTGTTTCTTGTGAGTATTGTGGGTTGTCATATAGAGGTCTCTGCGTCAGGCTGATCACCCGTCCAGAGGACTCCTACCGAGTGTCGTATTTCTGAGTGTGATGGTAAAGCCTCGACAATGAGGAAGCCCTATTCGTGGATATTTGAATTTTTCATTTATTGCAAACACGATGCGATTTCATTCACTGATCACCGTACATGCAGCATACTTAAACCAGAATGGTTCGTATGTCCGGACGAATTACACATATATTGCGTGCCGTTACAGAAATATATCTCCTCCTCTTTCTGCCCAGGGCTATGTTGGTTCCATCTTCGCAGGCTGCTTGAGAATGGCCTCCCTAAACCTTATAACAGATCTTAATAACACATCCGCTGGAAAATTTTATTGTTTTTCTCCCACCTTCTCACCCAGGTTCCTTCATTAATTCCTTAATTATTTCCAGTTTCCTTCTTCTCTCCCTTCAGCACGTTTCTTTCCGCCTTTTTTTATCTCTGTACTTTTACGTCTTTCTTTCCATTCTTCCTGGTGTCATATGCCTGTTTTTTTTTCTTGCTATGTTTAAGACAGAATGAAGCAAAAGTCTTGTCGGTAAAACGGCAAGACAAAAATGGACTGTGGCACTTTAGACCTCGGATTATCGGTCCCCCAGTATCAAGATGATATGCACACAGCAAAGATCGTGTGATCTCAGTCGTAAGCAGAATGAACGACGCTAAAGGGAAGAGTTTCCTGTGTGTTTTAACGGTTATGCGTTCGATAAATAAGAGTCTTTCGTATCCCAGCATCAGTTCATATTGCCAAAGATCTTACAGTTTTCGAGAAGCCCCCATGGGAAATTTCCTTAATGCGTCACACTGACCGCATTTACTTAATTTTCACGTGATGTCATAGAAAATGTTAATGTTGAAGTAACACAATTTCCTTGTCGACAGTAAGGCAGTACTTATCGTAATATCCACAACGTAAGATTTTGAATCTTAACAAATCCAATAACGAGGGCATCATATTTACAGTCGCACATTAAACGCCGATGAAGTTTATATTTTTACGACCTTCAGCGTCCTAACAAAACATGGTGCCGTAAATGTGCACAGAGAGTGCTGATAGGAAAGAACAAGCAGAAAAAATAAGACAAAGATAAACCGCGGCATGTTAAGGGTAAAGAACGTCTGAAGCAAAGCAAAATTTGTTTACACAATGTGGATGTAATACTGTTGTACAGACATCAAGCTGCAGGCGGACAGTTTAGGGCAACCAGCAGGAAATCAGACTGGCTGTTTCAATTACAGTGAGTTATATCGATCGTAGTACCTTCAAAATAACCGGGAGAGAAGTAGTTGGTTTGAGTCGTCGGAGTAGAGTCTGATCATGCAGTAAGGCTGCAAGAAGCCTGGTTCGCGCCACTAACAACACTAGACCGCAGTACGCATATAATGGTACTGATACAAAGTCTTTATAAAGCCAAAACAAAGCTAATAACAGTCTTTGTGTGTCGCTTTTAGGTAAATTTAATTGAGCTAACCATCTGCTTTTGTGCTATACTAGAGGTCTGTCACACAGTCCATTGGGCGTTTCCAAATATCTGTCTCTGTGTCTTTGTCTATGTCTATTTGACCGATCGATGGTTTACTATGGACAGTCCTCAGAATAGACTAATTTCTCCAAGTCATGGCCACCGTTACGTGCACACTTAGCTACGTTCGCCGTTCAAACACAGTAGGCCTACTTGCACAGTATTTTTGCGAAAGGCACGACAGCATTATATCGTGTCAATAACCTACCAGCTTCCGTCCATCTGCCTGCAACTTCCTGCATCTTGGTTCTTCTTAGGAAGTCAATAATCCATTGGCTATTCCCACCTTTTAAAAAACTGGATGATTCATTATCATGTTCACAACAGCCAGTCAGTGAATGCTACCTTGAATCAGATAAATCATGTCTGCATTGTAATATCCTAATTATTAAATATCCATTTTAAAATTATCCTCCCGTCATGTTTGCCTCGCTGTGTTAGATGACTCCCCCTTTCAGGTCTGCCTTTCAAGCTGCTTCTAACTACGCCAACCAGTTTTCATAATAAATAAATTATTAGTGATAGTGTTATCACTAACACGAGAACCAACAAAATAAATGTATATGTGGATGCATGCATGTGTAAATATGTATTATGTACGTATGTATGTTTCATCTCTCATGCGTGCTACATATCCCGCCAATCTCACCTTTAACGATTTATAAACCCTAATAACAGGCCTATATGTTACTGCGTGTGAATTTTAATTAGAAATTGCATGTGTTCTACTTTATTTGAATTTTACACCGGTAGATGTCTTTATAAATATTATCAAATATTAAATCACCAAGGTCTTACTCGAATTACGTAAAAGTGTTTTATGGCAAGGTACGATAATATTAATCCTATAAAATACAGGACCTACTCCTATGTCAAAGTTTACAAGAGCAAAATTTTGATCTGGAATGGTGAAAACAGGGGAAGGACTTTTTTCACCAACATGATAGGAAACCATCAACCTCAATATTCAGCAATAAATTCATCAGCATTAGCCATCAAATTACTCGGAATTCAGCCCATGAGTTTTAATCACACATACTACATATCTGAAACATGTGTTATAATGAATAGCAGCAATTCAGGAGTTTTGTAACAGCTTCCGTATGTGTATCAACTCGTGTTACTCGGGAGGCACGTCATATTATTTGCAGTACACAGCCAAAAGGTCTGTAGCTGTACTACCTACATTTGAACTCAGAAGTGTAATGAACACCACACACCATAAAGGACAATTAACTACGTACATACATACATACACAGAGCACGCATGTGCATGCACATAGCGAGTACACAGGCCTAAAAGAATGGTTTAAATTTACTTACAAGCACAGTAATAATTCTTGGATTCGAATCCCAACGAAGCCGGGAAAAAAAGGAAGCTACTAAAATGTTAAAGGTACAAAAAACTGTAAATGCATTCTCCTGAATAACCAACTTGACGCACAATTCTTTTTTCATATTTGTTTATTCCAGTTCTCTAAATGTTTCGAGCAACCAAGTGCTCATCATCAGGAGAGTCAATTGTATCAATAAGACCGCTGGTATATATCATTGAATGTAGGTGACCGTGTGGTATGCAGGTTTGGATGGAACTTAATCAGTTCCATCCAAACCCGCATACCACACGGTCACCTATATAGAGTGACACATACCAGAGTTCGTATTGATACAACTGACTCTCCTCATGATGAGCACTTGGTTGCTCGAAACATGTAGAGAATTGGAATAAACAAACATAAGAAAAAGAACTGTGCGTCAAGTTGGTTATTTACAAGGATTGTAATAAGATGCACGGTCAACAAAACACAAAATTCTGGAAATGCATTGTTTGGAAACTGTTACAGAACTTAAGGAACTAGTTTTCAAAAGTCACAGGACTTGAACGTTTCTTGTGTGTATGTTGTGTTTGTATGTGGGGAGGGGGGGGGGTTTATGACGAGTCGGTGGCTAGGAAGATAAATATTCTAAAGAACATAACACTAATACTAATTCTATATCGTATTTGTACGTGTTAGTTTTACATGCGGATCTCACTGAGTTTTGGACGCCAAAACTTTTACTGCAGACGAAAAGGAAACATATGACACCATCTATTAAATCTTTATTGATATGCACATTAAGGTCCTTCCCACCTTATTATTAATAACTAGGGAACAGAAATGGAAAGTAATGCGAGAAAATACATGTGCCTCGAAGACAACACATTTGGTCAGTAGAATTACAAAATTGGTTTTGAAAGGGTATCAAATTTCGTAGCAAAGTTTCGCAAAAAAAAACTGAAAGTGACAGAAACGTTTCAACTGGTCCATTTCTTTGGAGTAATAGATAATGTTATAAAGATCTTGGAAGTTGCATACTCCATGATAAGTGAGATCCTATCAACACGACGTGGTGCGTCCTCAAGTTGCGGATGGAGGAACGGCCTCCAGTATGGAGGGAAGCTGCGAATACATTCAATAAGCAGCCATGAACAGCCGGCAAGGGGTGGTCCTCCAGCTTGGGGGTTGGGCGAGGTGTTAATGACTCCTCACCGTTAAACGTGGACTTCGTGCGAAACGGATACATTTCCTTCAAGGTCTGCACGAATTGAAGCAGCATAAACCATGGTTTGATGAAGAATGTTTAGGTTTTTTAGACCAAAGGTAGCACGCTAAAATGCAGTGGTTACAGGATCCAAACCAATGTAGGTATCTAAACAATGTAAGACGTGAAGCTAGCAGACATTTCAGGTACACTTGTATATGGATACTAGTGAACTGAAGAAGAGTTACCAGCCTACAAGTAACATAGCAAAGGAAGAGAGGGTGATTTGGTTACAGACTTCCACAGTACTTTGGTTAGGAGGAGGAACCATTTTTCAAAGCAATTGGATGTACATGGGATTAATGATGTTAGGCAGACAGAAATATATGCAGCAGAACCACTAGTGCCCGTGCCGAGTGCCTTTGAGGTTGAGATGGCTATTGAAAAGCTAAAAGACAGTAATCACCAAGTATTGATCAAATTCCAGCGGAACTTATTAAAGCAGGGGGTAGAACAATTCGCTCTGAAATCCATAAACTTATTAATTCTATTTGGAATAAGGAAATATTGCCTGAGGAGGGGAAGGAGTCGATCGTTGTACCTATTTGTAAGAAGGGTGATTAAATAGACCGTAGTAATTACACTGGCATATCACTTTTGTCAACTAAGTACAAAATTTTATCCAACATCCTACTGTCAAGGTTAACTCCATATGCAGAGGAAATTATTGGGGATCATCAGTGTGGACTTCGATGAAACAGGTTAACTACTGATTATATATTCTGCATTCGTGAAATATTTAAGAAAATATGGGAATACAATGAAGCAGTGCATCAGCTATTTATAGACTTAAAGAAAGCCTATAATTCAGTTACGAAGGAGGAAGTGTGTAATATTCTCATGAGTTTCGCATCCCCATGAGTCTAGTAAGCAAATAAAAATGTTTCTGAATGAAACCTACAGCAGAGACCGGCTAGGCAAACATTTGTCTGACATTTCCTATTAAGAATGGTTTGAATAAAGGAGATGCTTTAACGCCACTGCTTTTCAACTTTGCTTTAGAGTAGGCCATTAGGAGGGTTCGGTAAACCAGGAGGGCTTGAATTTAAAACTATACATCAGATTCTGGATTATGCTGATGATGTTAATATATTGGGTGGAAGTGTAATACCATAAAGAAAGACACAGTCGCAGTAGTAGTTGCTAGTAAGGAGATTGGACTGGGGGTAAATGCTGAAACAACTAAGTACATAGTCATGTCTCGAGATCAGAATGCAGGACACATTCACAATATACAGACTAATAATAGTTCCTTTAAAATGGCGGAACAGTTCAAATATTTTGGAACCAACTTACCGTATCAAAATTCTGTTCAGGAAGAAATTAACGTAGACCGAATTCAGGGAATGCTTGCTATCATTCGGTGCAGAATCTTTTGTCTTCCAGTTTGCTGCCCAAAAATATAAAGATACACAGAACTATAATTTTTCCTGTTGTTTTGTAGGGGTGTGAAATTTGAGTGAGGAACGTAGCTTGAGGGTATTTGAGGATAGGGTACAGAGGGGGATATTTAGTTCTAAGAGGGATGATGTTACAGGGGAGTGTAGAGAAGTACACAATGAGGAGTTTAATGATCTGTACTCCTCACCAAATATAATTCGGATGATCAAATCGAGAAGAATGAGATGGGCGGGGCATGTAGCGTGTATTGGGGAGAGGACAGGTGTATGAAGGGTTTTGGTAGGGACACCAGAGGGAAGGCCCGGCCGTAGATTGGAGGGTAATATTGAGATGGATCTTCAGGAAATGGGATGGTCGGCATGGACAGCGCTGATCTGGCTCAGGACAGGGACAGATGGTGGGCACTTGTAAAAGCGGTACTGAATGTTCGGGTTCTATAAAATGCGAGGAATTTCTTGTCTAGCCGAGAACCGGTTAGCTTCTCGATAAAGGAGTAAGTAAATAAATAAGTATTTAAGTGAGTAAATTTACATATTCAGCCAGTATCTGTCATCATAGAAATATGAAGATTCAACGGTGTCTGATTGTTCCAATGTCAAAAGTTCAAGCATTTATGAAGCCGGTACGTCGGGATGTAAATAATGACGGTGTCAAAAGTCCTCTCAGGACATTACCGACACCCGGCACATACAGAGGCACTCGCAGCAATAGACCGCTCATTCATTCTGTTTCTCATACACACACATCATGCACACGTTTCCTGCTGCTCCTAGGTTAGCCACATGCATTGCACCAACACATACTTTACCAAAACGTCGATAAAACGCCATCAGCGGAAGACCACAGGTTGCCTACCTGTAACAAACAAAAACGAACCAATCGATACGTGTACATTTATTCACCAAGTCTTCTTCTCGGGAGATAAATTAGACAGAATTCTTTGCCTTCATACTTTGTGTAACATTTATGACAATCTATTTTTCCACGTAACTCACCCTGCATGCCATCTGCTCTCTCGTGGACATTTCACGCCTAAAACCGTAACGAAGTTTGTTCAAAGTTGAAGCTAAAAGTCAATGGCAAACGCATGTAATGTTATACTATTTTAACGGTAGTGTTACACTAAACAAGAATGCGCGAGCTCGCACACGCACACCCAAAAGCTATAGCCGTGTTACTCACTCGTATTTTTTTTTTAGAAGCTGTAATGAATGAAGAAAACTGCTGATTTCTCACAGCTCTCTATGATGCGTGTTTCTCCTGTAACGATACATATCTGGTAAGTCTTCTACAAGCAAACACACAACTTTAGTAGAATGCAAGGATTATAACACTTGACTATGTTTATCATTAAATTAAGATTATGAAAACGAAGTATTAGCGTAAAATATCAAACATTTTTGCACCTTTGGAAACTTAGGAAATAACTGGTACATAAATAGAGAGTAGGGAAATTTTAAGAAGGTAAAGGTAAAATTCGCCCTTTAATAGACCATGAAGGTACAGAGTGAAATTACAGGTATAGGTCTACTCCTTCTTTAACCTCGGTGCTAGGTGGGGTAGGTGATCAACGCCACGCCTTGGCCGCTTTGCTACCGGAAAAGAGTCCCGGTACCCATTGTACAGGAGGCTGGGTAGGACCCAGGCCCGGTGTGGAAGGATGCAAAATATTTTGCCCTCACCGGGATTCGATCCCCGGCCCGTCCAGCCCCTAGCTGTCTTAACGTATACACGAACATTAAATTAACTGTAATAAATGCACAGTGTCAAACAGAGGGTGAGGCATATAGTTGTGAACGTGGCTTCTAGGTTCATCGAAAACAGGAGAAAGAATAGCCCAAGCGAAAATGTCTGGCCAATATCAAGCCAAAACTTCCACATTTAATATTTTCTGTATACAAATATCTAAGATAAAGTTCAGGTCATTACTAACTAAGGCAGTATAAAACATAATTTGATGAAGAATTTTGGAACTTCTTAGATCAAAGAGAGCAGGCTAAACTTCAATGTTAGCAGGATCAAAGCCAAATGAAAAAGACAATACTCGAAAAGTAGAATTATCTTGAAACAAACAGTAAAACCTTTAATATTAGGGACGTGCATAAAGGTATCTGCGTATTTAAGGAGGGTTAGCAGCCTAAAACTGACTAAAGAAGCAGAACTGTTACCTATACATGATCAGCATATGTGTAACGAAGGTCGATGACTGACGTCTCTTCACCCCGCCGTCAAATACTTCGTCTTTTCAGGCTCCAACTACTTCTCTCTCATCAGGTGCTTTGTACATTGTCACACGTGACGTCGTTATAACAATGGAAACCGGCCTACAAAGAAATACTTCTGAATCTCCTCTGTTCCTATTTTGGCCTTTGCTGTCCTATAACTAGCCTTACGTACATAGAGACTATCCTGGCTCCCTTTCCTTTACAGTATAATGTACAATATATTTTAGAAAGGGCTGAAATCAAATGTAAGGCCCACTCAGATTTTAGAAATTTCAAAATGTGCTAGAGTGCGTCTCAGAACCGAATACATTGGGTAATGTCAAAATATGATTCTGTGGGCCGATGGCCACATTTAACTTCACGGAGCTTCTTGAGAAGCCATTAGTTCTTCAGCCAGTGAACGAAAGCCCCGCACTTTACGGAACCCGAAGGTTCATCAACGTGTTCACAACAGCTCACCAACATAACTCATCGCGAAGCAGACAAATTTACTCAACGTACCCTCATCCTATTTCTTTAGTAGTAATTGAAATATTATGCTCGACCACACGCCTAGATATTTCCAAGAGGCGTGTGCCCCTCAAGTTTCCAAGACCCTGAATGATATCTCTTCCACTCAATGTGTGCCACATATCCTCCCCGATTTTATCACGATTACAATACAGTCGAACTCAATTATAACGCTATGAAAAGTACTGAATATTTTGTATCGTTATAAACAAGCAGTATAATGTTATGGTTAACAGTGAGAAATTAATTGGTACAACAGAATATCTGACGACATAGAAGACGTGTCGCTTAAACCGATGTTGTTATAACCGGTTTTGACTGTATTTGGAGAGGATTACAAGCCATGCAGCCCCTACTTATGCAAATGTCTCCGGCACCCATTCTCATCAGCCCTCTCAGACTCAAACGTCTTCCTCAGCAACTTACTTCTCAAACACACTTCAGCCCATGTACTGCCCTTAGTGGGCAAGACCAAATTGCATATCCACATCAACAGACAACTTATGGTTCTGTGTAGATTAGTTGAATATTTGTTCTTAGATATCAAACGGCGAGAAGAATGACGCAACCGAATGGTAGCGAACATTGCCCGGATTTAATCTGCTCTTGATATGTTCGTGTATGCAATTTCGGTTTGTTAGTATCGTTCGTTTGTCGGCAGACAGTCGCATCATTATAATACGGTATAAATGATTCAGTGATTTGAAACGTACTGCATTACACACATAACTCAGAGTAATGCAACTAACAAACTCCAACCTCAACACCACGACCCACACAGATTTAGAAAGAAAGCTGCGAAGGAAATGCCGGACAATCCTTTTTGGTATTCGTGAGCAATCTCGCTGCCAGCGTATTCTCAGGCCACGTGACTTGCAATACTCTCCCGATGGCGACTGAAAACGTGGGTGGATATGTGAAGGGCAAAGATGTTCTCAGTGAGAACTTCATTTGTCTGGTGACCGTTCGAGTAGACCGAGCCACGGGAACGGCACGATATTCCGAAGTATTTAGAAGGCAAATTTAAAGCACGGATAGCACCATCGCCACAGTATCAGGCAATTTGGAGATGTTCACATGTGATAAGAGAAACCTTCGCCTTTCTCTTCTCGTCCCATAATAGACACGTTAATACAGACCATTAATAAAGTTTATATTCACACCTGGTTTGGTTTTCCACGAAAGCCAGTGGATCAATATGAATCGTCCAAGATAAGGGACGATGTTCCTACACAGCTACGGTAACATACCAATATTTCCATCATGAGAGAACAGCTCCCCTTCAAACCCCTCGCCCCCCAACCTCAAATTCTCTGCACATCTCCAATATGTCAACGTCTAGTTTCCAAACCCCTACCTCCTCTCTCACGTCTCCGCAAACAAAATTGCCGAAGATAAAAAAAAAAAACTTTTCGCGCGTCCATTTTTCATCCTTCTTTCGACGGCCCTGCCCCGTTTTAAATAGGTCTGGGCAAGTAATGTATAACCCCGCCTGGGCATACGTGCGTGTGAAGAGGGCCATATGTGGGTGGAATCATTCATTCGGCCACTTTGATATGAGGAGGGGTGATCGCAGGTATAGTGAACCACTGTGATGGGAAATAGCAGTTATTTGTAACTGGTGGGTAGCATACGGGGTTATGTATTGTACACGCTCACTGCCCATATATGTTTTGTGTCCCTGTCCAGCTCAGCATTGTAGGCGAAACTTCTTCGGGATACGAGAAGGGAACATCAAATCTGATTGTGTTTTGTTGGTTACATCTGAATTTTTGTTTCATTACCACTGTCTTCCTGTTTGTCGAGTCGGGTTAACTGTCTTAGGAATCAGATGTTATATCTATGAATCACTATAACTGTCTATTGATCTGATCACTAACGCAACTCAGTACACACCCGTCCTCCTAGTCTGTTAGTGATGAACTGTACGCAGATACTTGTGAAGACAACTCACCATGGTGTACACCTGACTTAAGAACTCGGTCTGCTTCCTTCATATATCAGAACGTCCCTTCACGCTTAAAGTATTTACTTGAAAGACAGCGTCGAACTTTCGTTGATCAGTAAGAAAATTTCTTTTGTCACCCGGGGTTCAACGTTTGCTGGCGTCAGGCGTCTGACCTTGCACCCCATGGTAAATTATGAGTACTTCAAGTTGTGCCCATGCATTTTGAACATACACACAACTGGGAAGTGCATTTTAAAAACGATAACAAGCAGATAACCCCCATCCTATGACGGAGGTACGGAACAAATAATAAATAAAAGGGTACAGGATTACTTCATAAAGTATTGTTACGTTATATGAAGTTTATTTAGATCAAATAACAAGGGCAATAAAGACTTTCAACAACATCCGTGAACTTTTTATGCGGCTAAATTTTTTAATGGTCTTACGCAAACTTCGTTTTATTATAAACAATGTGGCTGAAAGTCGTAAACACATTGCAAATTCAGTGAAGGTGCCCTACAGCAAATTGTAACATGTTCAAGGTTGACGGAATAAAACGGAATTCTCATTTATGGCTTTGTGTCAAATAAGTCACGTTAGCAATCAATAAGCCTCAAATTCCGAATTATCTAACAATTGTTTGGACATACCCTACATCGAATTCCTGTTAGTTCAGGGATTCAAAACTTATTTTTTTCGAAAACCCTGAAACAAAATTATCCCAAAGTCCCTCTTCAAATGGACACATCAAGTTATTTACCTATGTTGAGCCATATATGTATGTATCATTATAAACAAATAAAAATCGGTAAGCACAAGATATTATTATTATTATTATTATTATTATTATTATTGAATGTTTGTATATCCAAATACGCATCATACAAAACGCAACTTAACCTCAAAGTTTTACCCGTTCGAAAGACAAGCATATTACATATTATGACTATGTTTGTAATTTTGCCTCAATTATCATTCTTTCTTTCTTAGTCTGACATCTTTTACCCACTCTTTGTAGGTGTAGAGGGTTATTGTTGCACCTCATCACACTCCATGACTCACACACACACACACACTCACTCGGTAAGACTCCTCTCGAAGATAGATAGGCGGGTCGCAAAGACCTGTACCTCCACAACACACAACACTCACACGAGAAACACAGCCATTCCCACCTCCCCCCCCTACCGGGATCCGAACCCGCTATCCCAGCAAGCAAGCGGTCACAAAACTACCCCTTAATTAGGTAAAGTGCACCCTTGTACAGGCACTGAGGCTCTGTACAGGCCGTAAGGCCCATAGTGGGAGTAGAGGTATAGCTCTACTCTTTCTTGACCACGGCACTAGAAGGGGGTGAAGGGTCAGCGTCACGTC
>Ga0123354_10007073_pt1 | contig 16793 bp, 8 predicted proteins | sample TergutLab28metaG_2_FD_97872 | JGI IMG/M metagenome (GOLD analysis project Ga0123354, IMG submission 97872) | Labiotermes labralis P4 segment gut microbial communities from Petit-Saut dam, French Guiana - Lab288 P4 | ecosystem: Host-associated > Arthropoda: Insects > Digestive system > Gut ...
ACTATTCATGGTGCTTATATCGTTAGTTTCAGTGTTGAATCTATTGTACTTTTACATTAGTACTTTCCGAAGTATGTGTGCAGTGTCCAATATGGCTGTTTTCTGTAGTTCCTTGACTTCATGATTTCCTGGTATGTTGCTCATGTATTTTCTAAATGATTTTGAAATAGTCCCAGTCGCCCCCATTATTACTGGTATCACCTTTGTTTTTACATTCCACATGCGCTGTATTTCTATTGTAAGATCTTTATATTTTTTAATCTTCTCGGCTTCTTTTTTGATCACATTTCTGTCTCCTGAGATTGCAACGTCTATTAACATACATGTTCCCTTTTCATTATCAAGAATTATAATTTATTATCATTAGTATTATTGTGTTAAGACTCCACGAAAATAATTACACATTTACCTGATTTATTATTATTATTACTGCAGTTTTGTTGTGATATTCCTACCAAATGCTGGATCTATGTTAAACGTTTAATTTGTGAGACATAAATTCACAAGTTAATATCTCCGTCAAGTTGCCATTTGCTGGTAGAGTTGCGTGTGTATTCAAAGACGTGTTGATGTTCTGTCGTACTACAAAACATCACCTGCTTAGCTCTGACGGTTCATTAGATTTTAGCTTCAAACCGCAAGCATAACAAAATTCTCGCAACCCCGCAGTGTAACTACGGTTACACATTTTTGTAGGATCTCTTGTCATAATATTATTTCATGATCCTAAGTAAATGGCGCCAGTACGGGCTTCGTGCCACAAGTTCGCACCTCCACCGTGTTCTTATTACTGACTGTAGAAAATCTGCAGGTTCGGTTTAGGGGTGACCTCCAGTGGCAAAATCTACGTACCCCCATTTTGTGAAATCCGTCCAAGTGGTTCAGGAGTTTATACGGGAGACAGACAGACGCACGTACAGCATAGCCAGCTCATAAACCTAATTTTTCCCATTTTAGGAAGGGAAATATGCTAAATAGAAGAGCAGAAAGTGGGTGATTTTAAAAAATTTTCCTAGTATTCCTTTCAGTGAGGATACTTGGGTAGAACACAATCCCTATTGATGCTCTCATGGTCAATACATTTTGGAGACAGGACCGGATCCCGTTCTCAGGTTACAGTGCGTGATTTAACCCCCTGACCCAGAGCTTGGGAAGAGCTTTGCTTATCCGACACAACAGAGTACATTGTGACCTCATTTTTAGTTTTCCGGAAAAAACGTCGGAGATTTTATGTTCTGTCTTCTTATCAGCATGCTTTTCTTAACGCATGAAGGTAGTCTTAGGTTACTATGGCCACTTTTCGACATTCATAGGCACCGTTAATCGTGATATATTTTTATAATAAAACCAACAGGGTGCACTAATTTCTCAAATTTATTTTAGGAATAGAACCCTACACGTTTTGGACAGTTTCTCTGTCCATCATCAGGAGTCTAGCACTGTACACACAGCAGTAGGTATATGTCATACAGATTATCCTGATCCCGCTAGCAAGCAGTCAGCATAACCTGTATGACATATATCATTGCTGTGTGTACAGTGCTAGACTCCTGAAGATGGACAGAGAAACTGTCCGAAACATGTAGAGTTCTATTTCAAAAATAAATTTGAGAAATTAGTGCATCTCTTTGGTTTTATTATAAGAATAATATGGCAAATTCCGTGTGTCTGTCCAGCTAAAAGCATTCGAACTTACTGAAGGCGTTTTTAACAAACTTTACATAAAACGTAACCCGAAATTTTTTCCAAAATAGTTCTACAAATGTTGGTAAAATTCCTAGTTAATGGTACAGTACGTTTGTCACAATATGCTTTTAATGTTACTGTCGTTTCCAAATGTTGCCACATTAAACCTGCATATGGAATGGCTACTCAAAACATAATCACGGAATTTTAGACGAGCATTTATTAAGAATCACCACTTCGTAAGAAACAGATAGGACAGTATTCGACCCTGTTTGTAAGGGTTGTTGTGTAGTTATAAGTTTGTTATGCCCCGCTATTTCCAATCGCTTGTGTGCTTCAGAGCATTCAATCACGGTTACATTAGTTTTAATATGGATTATTGTGTGTTAATGCCTTCTAGTCATGCAGATTTAAACAGTGATTTTACGTTACCCACTTTTACGATAAAATGTTCTACATAACATCAACGGGATTTGGACAAACCATCAAGTGATAACACTGGATAGATATTGCACTCATACGTACAAGGTCAATACATTAATTACAGCCTAGCGTTTTGTACATATTGTAATTCCTAGATGGGATTTATTGTAACTTTGGGATGAGTTAATCTGCTTTGTAAAATGATGCATAAGCCAAACTGTTTGCATTAATTGCTTAATAAATCAGTGTTTCTTACAGTAACACGCGGTGGCGCAGTTGGTTGTGGCAGTGCGCTACAAGCCGAACGGTCGTGGTTTCGATTCCCGATGGTGTCATAGGAATTTTTCATTGACATAATCCTTCCGGCCGCACTAATGGCCCTGGGGTCGACTCAGCCTCTAACAGAAATGAGTACCAGGAATATTTCCTGGGGGTAAAGGTGGCCGGTGCGTAGGGCTGACAACCTTACCACATTCATGTGCCGACAGTCTTGAAATCTGGGAGCCTCAACCTCCTGGAATCCTCTGGGCCTGTCCAGGGCTTCAATGGGATTGCTTTTTTCAGTAACAGTGCTCGTTTGCTGAGATATATCTCCAATTTGGTCACATACAATGGACAAGGCTGCAAAAGCATATACCTTAATGTACAGTGCAGAACACAAACTTGCCTTTCTGTAACGCTTAGTTAATGAGAGCCCTTCGGATGAAGGACAGGCACCTAATTCTCTTGGCTTTTGGAAAAGTTAGAAACTGAAAACTAGAACAAAACATACCAAACACTAACACTACAAACTACAATCATTTACGAAAGCGTTTTTCTTCTATCCTGAATACAAGAACATTTTAAAAAATGCATCAACGAAAAAAATACAATTTACTGGCAGCTTCGAGGTCGCAAATTTAATTAACATTTATCCCCCCCCCCAATCTTACTAAGTATCTTACCGTACTCCTGGCTTTTGGACCGAGCTCTGATACATAACTTGTGTTAATTCTGTTCTTGGTGTCGGGCGAATTAGTTATGCAAAAACAGGATCAACACCAACACTCAACCACACAGAAGGCCCGCAAGTGCGTGTGCATTATGGAGTACAGAACACGTAAGGACTGCTGTCTCTAAACCATATCGTGACGTGTCACATTCTTATGTATTCAGATCAACAATTAGGATGCAAAATAGACACACCTTGAAATTTAAGTCAAAAATAAACTGCGCATTTATGTGTTACGCGAGTCGTAACTGTATGCTTCCAGCGACGCTGTTACATTTACTTCCACCATTACTTTTCATTGTCACAGAACATCGTCTGTGGCACCGAGCCAGCCGTTCTGGAAACATGATACATGAAACGTATTTCTTACATTGTCGAACACCTGTCAAAGAGGCTTAAAAATCTTAACAACTTTCTTTTGTATATAACTTTTATGTTAATCGAATAAATACAACTTTTAAAAATTAAACCTGCGTATGTTGAGGTGTTTGCAGTGCCAAATTACGCTTCGTTTGGGATAACAGATCGGACAGTTTCGTATTGTTGTGACCATCTCGAAAGATCAAATACTGCTGACTAAATCAGTTTTGCTCACCAGTCGTAAGTTTGCTTAAATTTATATATGAATATCCAGTGGAAAAATGCAGTAAATTCTAGACTGGCTGTGGACCTGGGTGATTCTTACGACACTGCTTCGTGAAGTGAGTGAATTACTTCTGTTTCAACAGTGATTTCATCAGCTTATATTACACAGCATACAGTGAGACGACGTGCATTGAAAAATTAAACTGGATATATGGAAGGCAGAAATAGTTGCCCGTCTAGGTACCGTCTAAATTATTATTTAAGGCAATAATCTTTGTCCTCTCCAGGTACAATCTGAGTGCTTACTAACGGCAGTGATCGTTGTCTGTCTAGGTGTAATCTCAATGTGTAGGGGAGGCAGTGATGATTGCCTTCTTTAGATACTATCTCGGCATTTGCTATAAAAAACTGAGAAGAAGAGCACACAGAGGGTAGCCAAGGCTCCACTCATTCATAACCTCGGCTGTATATGCAGGTACCTGGATAGCCACGCGCCCCGGCCGATTTACTTCTTTGGATAAAGCCCCTGTGCCCACTGAATCGGAAACCGCGTGGGCCCCAGAGCCTGTCTGGACGGTTTATGAAAGAGAACAATCCCTTGACCCAACCGGTAATGAAAGTCCGGATCGTCCAGTCCGTAGCTTCGTCTCCATACCTACAACGCTACCTCAGCTTCTCTATACGAAACGGAGAAAAACAACGAACAACCCGTCATACATGGATAGAAATAAGAACCTAGCACGTCAAGAACAACCAGCAGAAGTAATATCAACTCAGTGGTTGGTTCGATGTCTTCCTGAAATCTACAAAGGAATTAATTAACAGACAATAAAACATTTTGACATTTCCCTCACCATGTAATATCCGGGTGATCAAACCAAGAAAAATGACAGTCGTGTTGTACGAAGAGAGTGCCCATAAAATTTTGGTAGAGGAACCTGAGGAAAAGAGGCCACTTGGAAGATCTAGGCGTAGGTGGCAGGATAATATGACAATCTGCATTCAAGAAAGAGGATGGATGGTGGGGGATTGGATTATCTATTTCAGGACAGAGAAAATTGGTGTGCTGTTTTGAACACATCAACGGAAGTTCGGGGTCCATAAAACGCGGGGAATTTCTTGACTGGCTAAGAACTGTTGGTTGCTCAAGAAGGGTCCTGCTCTATGGAGTTAGTTAAAACAATTTGGGATAATTTATTTAAAAACAGTGCTTGAAAGACGCGAAGCATTTATTCGGAAGCACAAACCCTTCGTTAGGCAGCCCCTAAATAAACTGCGGATTAAAGAAGACAACTTCCTAACGGTAGGCGTACAGTAATTTTAAGGCGTAGAAACTGTGTGTGTGTGTGTGTGTGTGTGTGATCATCTTTCAGACTGACCCTAACTACATGCTGCTGTCCTAATGACGCTACTGTGAGGGGATTTACTTTCATTTCCGTGGACACTGAAATGAATTACTTTTACAGTTCTGTAAGCAATCTGAAGGCAATATTATACAAAATAAGTTAATTTACTAACTACAAGAAGGTATACAAGCCGCTTGTTATCGGGACTGGGGCGGAAATTGAAATATATATATCAGTGGCGTAACTGGTTTTTTGGTGCTGGGGGGGGGGCGAGTTATCACGGTCACCGCCCCTGACAGGCATTTTGAATTTTAAATAATCATAGCTATTTGCTGAATTTCCTGTCACGTCCCCATGACTTAAAGAATGTTCAGCGCAGAAAATCAACCCTTTTTTCACTTCAAGTATTCGTTTCGCCATCCATTTCGCTGCCCCTTGAACTTGCCGCCCAGGACCACCACACCACTCCCCCCCCCCAGCCATGCCCCTCTCCTTACGCATCCAGTCCCATATGCATGAGGTCCATCTTAAGTCCCTAATATCATGTGCTAGCATCTAAAATTTGATAGACTTTCACTGAAAATAACTATTAGTCTTACCATATGGTAAGGCAGTGTCAACATTTTCCAAATAATCTAAGCATGGACAACACGGCGGCTCACTAACATCTGAGATAGAATCATACTATTGTAATTCAATATAGTGCCCTGAAATTAAGTGGCTTAACTGAAGTTTGTGAAATTAATACGATTTTTTATTAAATTTAACCTCCTGATAAGCCATTATGCTGTTGTACATGGAACTGGTACGGTCCAGAAATTGGAAGTACATATGTATTATGTGTGACATGTTTGTTGTTCTGATGCTTTGCTGACCGTGCATCCCAGTATAATCTTAGTAATTGACAAACTTAATGCACAAACTCTTGTTTTATAATAAGTTTATTATATTCCTCTACATGTTTCGAGCACTATGTGCTCATCATCAGGAGGTCAAAACTGTATTATATAGCATCTGGTATCATCACACTCCGTAGGTGGCCGTCCGGTGCGCACCGTCCTGTCATCTACAGAGTGTGACGATACCAGATGCTGTATAATACAATTTCGGCCTCCTGATGATGAAAACAATAGTGCTCGAAACATGTAGAGGAATATAATAAACTTATTCTAAAACAAGAATTTGTGCATTAAGTTGGTCAATTACTAAGATTAAAAAGAATTTGTGCATTAAGATGGTCAGTTACTAAGATTAAAAATAACTTCCGCATTAAGTTGGTCAATTACTAAGATCAAAAATAATTTGTGCATTAAGTTGGTCAATTACTAAGATTAAATGGAATTTTTGCATTAAGTTGGTCAATTACTAAGATTAGGAAGAATTTGTGCATTAAGTTGATCAATTACTAAGATGTTTGTTGTTGTACCGTAGGTTTGTGAAAACCTGCTGTTAATACTAATCCCTGTTTTTGGCTTCGGAAATCCACTGCAATGCGAATATGAAGCAGAGACTTCACCGGTTGGTCTGTGTTTTGAGATAACAGTTTATCCCAAATAGGCATCATAAAGTTCCCCAAAACGCTGTCAAAGATGTATTAGTGTTATTATTATTTAATATTAGTCTTCTAATTTAGATGTATTATTGTATAATTGTGTTTGTCGGATAGTAAAAGTAACACTTGACTTATAAAGAATCAGAATGGGGCGACATATACTTACTTACTTACTTACTCCATGGTGCATAGTCCTTCTTGAGAAGCTAACTCGTTTGCAGCTAGTCAAGAAATTCCCCGCATTTCACGGAACACGAAGCTTCATTACCGCACTCACAAGCGTCCGCCACCCGTCCTATCCTGGGCCAGCCCAATCCAATCCATATACTCACATCCCAGCTCCTGGAGATCCATCCTAATATTATCCACCCATCTACGCCTAGGTCTCCCCAGTGGGGGGCGATATATAAGATGTATTATTGATTTTGACATTCTCCTCTTTTTTATTCATTTAGTTCTGAAGTTATTTGTAAATAAATAATTAAATATAATGATTAAAGTTTTAAAATGCACCATACTTAAATTTAATAACGCACAGTTTTCATTTTAATACTGCTGCACCGTGTATGTCAGCTTTATACACAGAAACCGCAGCATTCGCCGGGACTTCCGGCAAATGCTGCGGTACTAAAGACGTCGATACAACAACAGCTCCGGCATCGCGTTCCGAAATGAAAACAAGATTAGGGTCCAAATACTTGCCGCTAAAAATAGAACATGTTGACAGCGCGTATCAAAAATTACGGCTGAAATCAGTTTCATTCATATTATATTTCATGATGCTTTGCCAGCTGCGCAGTTAAAAGGAGCTTATAATACAGTGGCCATTACAAATTGGGAATGAGGAAGGGCCGTGAAACGAGACCTGTACATTTATTTAAGGTACCAAAAGCTTTTTAACCCTTTAAACGCCAAGTTAAATCCCATCTGCCATCTGCTGGCATTATTTGGAGCTCACCATATTTTCCACGTTAGCAGGATAAGGGTTAATATGTAAAGATAATAAAACATGGTATCATTGTTAAGGACCTTATCTATCACAACCCGGATTACAATTCTGAACTTCCAATTACGCTGCCGTAGTGCAAAGTGATACACCGTGTTGAGGCTGTGGGACTTAACCATCCATTATTTTCAAGTTTAAATATTATCTGATCACAAGTGGCAAACACTATTAATCAGAAGGCTATGTTATTAAATGTACACATGACACATTTTTAACAAGTTCGCTCACTTCGGTTTGATTACAAAAAATACCCTCCAGACTGGAAGAGTTTATTCGCAGAGTACAACGAAGAAGATGCGACGTTTCTCAATTTATTTATTTCTGTAAGACGCTCTACATGTTTCAGACAGTTTTTCCGTCCATCATCAGGAGCTCAAAACTGCACATACAGCGTCAGGTATTTGTCAGACCAATACTGTTACCTTCTGCTAGCCTGGCGAGGCTAGCAGCAGGTCTGACAAATACCTGGCGCTGTATGTGCAGTTTTGAGCTCCTGATGATGGACGGAAAACCCGTCTGAATCATGTAGAGCGTCTTACAGAAATAAATAAATTGAGACACTCGCATCTTCTTGGTTGTACTCTGCGAATATATTAGCGATGCACGAACCTACTAATGTTAAATGGAATAGTTTACTTGGCATAAAAAGTATATTTAAATTCCCTCTGGGGACCGCGGTAGCACAGTGGTTAAGGTGCTGTGCTACAAATCGGAAGGTCGCTGGCTCGATCCCAGCTGGTGTCTTTGGAATTTTTCATTGACATAATTCTTCCGATCGCACTATGGCCCTGGGGTCGACTCAACCCCCAAAAGAAATAAGTACCAGGAGTATTTCCTGGGGTAAAAAGCGGCCGGTGCGTAAGGCTGACAACCTTACCACCATTCTGGGCCACTGTCACGTAATCTGGGAACTTTAACTTCCTGGAACCCTCTGGGCACCTGTAATGGGAGTGATTTGCCCTTTTTTAAATTTCTCGCTACAACTCTTGCCCGGAAAATGTTTCTCTCTCTAGCAATACGAAGCGAATTACGTCCCAGATACGTGCATTAAGGCAAAATTTGAAATGCTGTATACATTTTAGTAAAACCCAGTAACAGCAAAGTTTTATAAAAATCCTTTAATAATTCTCGATTTATTGTATATATACAGACGGACAAAGAGACGCGGAAAAGAACAGGCTTATTTCGAAACTTTACCTTACGAATTTGCCAAACGAGGAAGTAACAACTGAAGGCCCATCCGATCGCAAATATGAAACGTCCTGCTCCTCGAAAGAAATATGGGCAGATAGCCTAACAGAAATAACTTGTCATATGTGAATTTTCCACTGATTTTGGCAGAATTCAGTACGTTTTTTAACGTGCTTACTGCACTAAGGCTTGTTAGTTCACGGTCGTTCTTGTGCTGAACACTCCCTCATTCTTGGCCTAAACAAAGTCACTGGACACTAACTTTCATGTGTGAATAATATCTGTTGGATATGTAGATTATGTGGCTGTTACTAGCAATTCTGTGAAAAAGATACATAAGGACTGTCACCTTAGTAAGCCATGCCTTCTGCACTGCTGAAGTCAATCAATACAGACTATTTAACTAATGTGCTTAAAGTAAGGGGATTTTCTGCCGTCTTCCATACAGAACTTGCAGCTCGACGGATTCAAGTAAAGGGAATTCGCAGAGAAGGCGTCAAAACGTATTCATTTTTAGCGTAAAGGATGGCCAATTAGTCTTGAATATAAGAAATATGACACACATTTTGTTTCAGTATCAATTTCAGTTTCACGCTGCGGTACCCGTTTCACAAAACAGCATTTTATAATCATGACGATGTAGCAATTGAATGAGGTAAAGATAAAATGCCAGCATGTAATGCCAGAAAATAAGGTACTACAAAGACTGTCGTCTAACATAGATAATCTTCATATGAAACATTGCCGTTGGTACAACACTCAAATGTGTATCGATGTTTTCAGCCACACACACACACACACACACACACACACACACACACATTTTTTTCTTTTATTATCTAACAACTAGTTTCGACCTCGAGTGTAGGTAATCATCAGGCCATTATACAAGAATGTGAATGCATACAGAAACTAAATACCATAAGGTAGGGCATCTCTCCATTTTTTTACTTTAGAAACGCACTAAAAATGTATGTGCAGTGTATACAGGTATAGTCAGTTGCAATAGGCACAAGGACATTCTATAAAAACTATGTAAGTGCTTATATAAATACTAAATACAAGAACATTTCATGAAGGTAAAATATGTATTTTGTTTGGATGTCAACTGCGATATGTCTTGAAAGATGTATTCAAATACAGAAGTACTCTGCGTGTTGGATGCTATCGGATCGCTTGATGTACCACGAAGTACAGCCAATTATACGTTGGAGTGTAATTGCCTCTTATGTGTGAATTATGTTGCTGAAAAAGAATAGAGTAAAATATTCCTTGAATTTGATATATGAACGTCCCAGAAGTACTAAAGTGAATTTCCGTGTGAAGTGGAATGTAAGCAAGCTTACACCGTTTACGGGACGTGTCGGTACACGTGTATAACTTCCGGCAGTTTAGAGCTGACTAAAAAGAATATAAATATTTTGCTTTTGTGTAAGATTTTTGTACTTAGAATTTTTACAAACAGTTATACAGATTTTTAAATGTCCTTGAATCTATTACAATTGACCATAACTTTATGCATAGTGCATACCTGATTAATGCATTTTTAATGTAAAAAATGGGGAAATCTCTTAACTTATAGTACTTAGGTTTCTGTTTGAATCCACATTTTTGTATTATGGCCTGATGATGACATACACTCAATGCCGAAACTAGCTTCCAGATAATGAACGATCAAAAAGGAGTGTGCTCTGTGTGACTGAAAACATCGGTATACATTTCATATCGACCGACTATTACCACCAAATTCTAAAATTTCGAGTCATTGCAGCCTAATAATTACATATGGTGTCTGGGAAATATTATCACACAATGTATTTGATATCTTATCAACATGAAAATGAAACATTTTTTGGTGTTGTATATGATAATCTTTATTTAAATACAGTCGAACTCGGTTATAACATCATGAAAGTCACTGAATATTTTGTGTCGTTATAAATGAGTGTTATTATAACTGAGAACTACAATGTTATGGTTAGCAGTGAGAAATTTATTGACATCACAGAGCGTCTGACACTATAGACGAGGTGTCGCAGGAGCCTGTGTCGTTATAACCAGGTTCGACTGTATTTTACATTGCCTGATGACGGTTTTTTAAAAACCCCAGACACGCAGCAATATAATATATAGTAAATTAATACAAAATAGTGATGTGATTGCCTGTTTTTATTTCTCCGTTTTCATCTGTGTATCCTAAAGGTATGTCACACGTAAATGCAAAAAGTAACTGTTCATAGGTTATGTTAAATTCTTCTTTGGACTGTCTGGCATCCTAAGAATGACGAGTAAAAGGTGTAGATTAGTCAACAATATGCCCAGAAATTGATTCAACCAATTTCAAAGAACAACTTGGAAAATCCACAAATAAACCTTAGTAATACAGCGAAAAATCAGTTATGACCTTCGGTCTATGAAAGATGTTTGTACTGTTGGAATTGCATTTTCGATTCAACGTTCAGTTTGGGTTTTGTAACATTTGCATGTCCTAATTTTGTATGTCTATAGCACTTTAATTTTCATTGTTCCGTTCTTTTACACCTAGAATGGCGAGTTAATACGCTACCAACAGAGTAACGTTAACCTGTTGCGGTGTGAAATTAATCTGATTTGATTTTCATGTTTGCACCGTACATCAATGACAATTAAACACTTTATTATCCAGATAATGCACAAGTATTATAATTCGTAAAAGCAATTAAAATTATAAAATATTTAAAAGTGCTCCAACTTGTTTTGGATCACAGAGGATCCATCGTCAGGGAGCCTTGTACAGTGCTTGGCTAAAAATTACAAGAATTATTCTAACGTGTCCGTTGACATGAACAAGGTCGGTGTTATGGCAGCATATGCTGCCATAACACCGACCACTTCCATGTCACCGGACATGATAGAATCATTCTTGTAATTTTTAGCGAAGCACTCTACACGACTCCCTGACGATGGATCCTCTGTGATCCAAAAGAAGTTGGAGCACTTTTAAATATTTTATAATTTTAATTGTATCTACGAACGGTGGCCTAGTAAGGGGGGGTTGGGATGTTCAAATCCCCCCCCCCCGAAATTTCGAAGGCCTTCCAAAATCATGCAAAACTCAACCCGATTGAGAAAACTGTTAAAAATTGCTGAATTTAGGACGCCAACACACCAAGATGTTCGGAAAAAAGGCAGTAAAATTCTAAAACTAAATAATTGTTTTACATTAGCATTGACAAATAAATTGGTTGTCATCATAAATAGTCTTAAAGTACCAAAAATTAAGAAAATTTTACTATATGAAGTGAAATTTATTTTACCAAATTACAGCTGCCTCCAGAACCCCTGACTAGGGGGGCTACCGCCCCCAGATCCCCATTCTCTGTCCTTTGTCCTCAACTAAATTTGTTGAACCCCCCCCCCGAACAAAATTTCTGGGTACGCCACTGTCTACGAATTATATATTTGTGCATTAGTTGGATAATAAAGTGTTTAATCGTCTGATTCGATTTGATGCCTAGTTTCCAGTACGAATTCACTATTAGAGACCGATAAATTAAGGATTTTCACGACATAATCGTTACTTTAAGACTAATTCAACAATTATACCCTGTATGGGCAAAATGCGGAGTTTTTAACGATACAGCAGTTGGTACCACTGGGCAATTAAATGGTCAAGAAACCTCGCCGAAAGCGCTTCAGCCAATTTCGGGATATGGACAAGTTCTCCGATATTACCTGCTGTATCGGAGCTTACAATATAACAATCATAGACATGGGACGCCTTGGGTCGTCCCAAACTATTGACGCCCGTAGAGTCTGGCGTGTGTGCGGATTAACAGTGCGCAACCCCTAACGTAACACCACACAGTGCATTAGCGCGGGCGCCGTTCAACTCCTTTGGCAGCTGCATATTGGCGTCGCCATGGTAACGGTTACCAACGCAACGAGCAGCGGGGCCATTGGCTCCCCGGATGCGCCGCGACGCTACTTGCTTCGACGGTCCACTTCGCTGAGTGAATGCACCGATCTTTATAACTCCCACGTGTTAGCGCCTGTTCCTCCTGACCTCATTTCTGTCAGTATTAGGTTTGTTCACTTCATTTAGTAATTGGTACGTTGCAAAATCTACATGCTATTCAACGCGGAGCAGTAGTCTAACCTAATCAATAAAGAAGAATCGCCCACTGATTCCGTAATAAAGTTACTACAACAGCTGTCGTGTTTCACTATCAATACGTTTGTTACAAACATACTGACAGAACCACCCACGGACTAGTGTTTTGCTTCAGATCTCACGTGGCGTTTGACTCATGGAGTGTTTTTCACACAATGTGACGAAATTGTTCTCGGTGACTGACAGATGGCGTCTTTGCCAGATGATCATGATTTGCAAGATATTTTTCTCAAAATAAGAAATAGTCCCTTGCATTGCCAGTTTGAAGTAACGCTACTACTTCCGTTGAATGTTCAAAATGCTGGAGTCCCTTATCTCTGTCACGTATGTTTAAAAATGTAAGGTACTGATATTGACTGATGAGTTTTCAGTTGACCTTGGCAGTTATTGGCGTTGCGGGAAAGCCGACCGTCCCTTGTTTGTCACTAGTAACCGAGGCATTCCACTTAAAAATACATTGGGATGAAGTTATGGCGTGTTTTGTGTTTTTGAGATAGTACAGTTATTTTTAGTGTTGTATGTGATTAGAAGTGCAATTAAATTTGACTTCCGGCTTGTTATAAACGCAAAACCTAATAAATTGCGACCAGTGGAAAGGTCATGGGGTGACAGAGAGGCACGTTTCTCCTACGATATGTATACCCCATCCGCCCACGGCCATCGTCTCCGAGTGTTACATTCTTCTGCCCACTGCGTGTAGGTCAACTGCATCCTCTTGAGTACTGGACAGTAGAAGGCATTGTAAATAAGCGTAATTATAATTTCTTATCAGTTTTGTGGAGTTTGTAATTTAAGGGCAGTTATGTTCCTGTAAATGCAGGGGAGCTGATAAGTCCTTAGACCGACCAGGAAGGAAACAAGCCAATGTTTCTGTCAGAATGGCGTGAATTTCCCTCGGCGCCTTACCGTGCAGGAAAAACTTGATGACAGCTCGCGTATCGATGTTGAAATCGCGCGCGTCCCTGACATGCTTACGAGCTTGTTTCCTTCCTGGTCGGGCTAAAAACTTATCAGCACCCCGGTATGTTCTTGGAAGGTATAAAGCAGAATTTTTAAGCCTAAGCATGTTTCGAAAATTTGAGGTTAAATGCTTAGTGTTCAAACATTTACTGTCTTGCCTCCAAAATTACGGTACTGCCCAGGACATTCTAGACGTGCGTACTATTTCAGACTACACACTGACTGACCTTGGCAGGAAATAGACAAATAAGCGCACAACATTAAGGCCGTTTGTCAGTCGTCACGTTTTACCTTGAGAGTTAACTTATTGAATTGGCTTGGCAAATGACGTAGAAGTTTCGCGCTAGATGATGTAGAGCGTATTTAATTTGGGCTCGTGTTTGTCTATGTTAACTGCTGCTCTACGTGAAACTCAAACCAGGCTTCAGCAAATACCTGAACGGAAGAACCGGTGCATCTTGGTATGATCCTTGTAAATAACCAACCCGACGCACAATTTTTCATGTATTTTTATTTCTATTCTCTGCATGTTTCGGGCAGCCATGTGCCCATCATCAGGGGAATTACTGTATCAATGCGACACCTGGTTTATGTCACTCTGTGTATATGACTGTCTGGTATGCAGGAACATATGCTCCTCCATACCACACAGTCATATACACAGAGTGACATAAACCAGGTGTCGCATTGATACAATAATTCCCTGATGATGGGCACATGGCTGCCCGAAACATGCAGATAATAGAAATAAACATAACGAAAAATTGTGCGTCAAGTTGGTTATTTACAAGAAACGAACCGGTCTTGCAAAAAAATTCATGTAGCACAAGTTGTCGAAAAAATCTGGAAATTTGCCGAAAATATTTTCCAAAAATGTATTTAATGACGTATGAGCACAGCAGTTTTTTCCTTTATCCCTAATTAGCTACGCCAACAAAAGGTTTTTAAGTTGCTTTAAGGTATAAATTTTATTGAATATCTTGCGGTCTAATGGACAGCGCTCCTGTATTGTATTATACAGGTTCCGAATTCAAATCTAGGTCCGAAGAGCGGTCACTTTATATAGAGGTGTGGATTTTCTAAGTCCCTTTAAGCAAATGTCCGAATACTACGTCAAATTGGGCTATGAAAGCTTCCTTCCACGATAATACGTATTTCAGTAACAATGGACATGCTACCGTCTGAGCTACAGAAAGAGCCATCAAATAAATCAAGAACAAATACGTTATTAGTTTTTAGTAGTGATTTTTACCACAGGATTTATTAGAAGACCGATGTCACGAGAGAGAAAAATAATTGTTATCTTCAGTAAGTTGGTATCAACACCTTAGGACATGGTTTCTCAGAATGCTGTACGCATACCACAACTAGTATGCCAACCACTAATTACCTGGTGGCAATAAGTCGAAATACAAAAAGATGCTAATTTAAAAAAAAATGAAACCAGCCACATATATTTGCTGATATGTAACACTGCTGACAACAGTATGTAACTCATTCCCCGCTTTCAGCTAGTCGATTCAATTCCAGTTTTTTTTAGATACCAGAATAATACTATTAGTGGTATTTTGGAATCGTTTAGTTACTGGAAGGACAGTGGAAACGTTTGGGGACTCATGCCCTAGAAAAATGGAAGTTGAAAGAGAAACCCGTCGTAAATTTGCAGTCTTATCATTGAAATGCAACACTCCTGTCTTTGATGTTTATTGGACCGTGCATCATTGTGATAACTGAAGAATTAAAACCCAACTAGGTGCCACTAATTATTTTATTGTACTTCTTATAGGCTCAACATGTTTCGGGCACTACTATACCCATCATCAGTAGCTCGCGACTATGTTGTTGAGTACCACATTGGTCGTTTCGTTCTTGGCTCGCTCTAGGTTGGAGGTTAGGTGCGGTTAGGCTGGAGTAGTGTCCGGGCTGCAACCCGGACACTACTCCAGGCTACCCGCACCTAACATCCAACCTACAGCAAACTAAGAACGAAACGACCAATGTGGTAATCAACATTACATTCGCGAGCTCCTAATGATGGGCATAGTAGTGCCCGAAACATGTTGAGCCTATAAGAAGTACAATAAAATAATAAGTGGCATCTAGTTGGGTTTTTATTCGTCATTTATCACTCCTGTCTTCATTTACATGACTCTGATCCAGCATTCCTAGAGAAGCACAAAATCCCCCAGTACATGTCTTGCGCATCATATACTGAGAACCTTTTCTAGGAGCCAGTTCTTACGTCATTCAGTTATCGGATGGTGAATCAATAATTGACTATTCCTGATACCAAACGAGCGCGTTACTCTTGCGTTTGTCGTATATTTTTTTTTTAGTATTCGCAATATAAATCCCACGGTTTTCTTCAGACCTACACTAAATGCGCGCTTACTGGTGCATTAAGCACACAACTACACCTCAAATAGGCTATAACGTCACAGTTCACGACACAGTTTCATCGCCGAATGGCACATTTATCTTCTTTAGCTAGCTTCATCTAACAAAAGCGTTCAGTTTGTTAACAGTATCGAGGGCAGAGAACAGTGGCGTTAGTTTAGTGCTCTGTGCTACACAGGTGGCAGGCAGCAGTGGAGGAATGTGACTGAGCTCGACGGAATTCCATCCACATACATCACAAAAGGTCACGCCTTCCTAGTTACTCACTCACTATATATACAGGGTTATTCAAAATAATTGTCGGTATTTTAACAACTTGTCATACACAATACACTTGAGATAGGAATATATGTATTTTTTTATTTAATAGAACAACACTCCCAAGTTTTTGTTACATACCTTACAGGTGCTCTATATGTGCACCCTTTGTGATTCTACAAACATCAACACGATAATCGAGTTCATTCCAAACTGTTTGTAGCATGTCAGCGGTGATGGTTTCA
>Ga0123354_10007074_pt1 | contig 16792 bp, 9 predicted proteins | sample TergutLab28metaG_2_FD_97872 | JGI IMG/M metagenome (GOLD analysis project Ga0123354, IMG submission 97872) | Labiotermes labralis P4 segment gut microbial communities from Petit-Saut dam, French Guiana - Lab288 P4 | ecosystem: Host-associated > Arthropoda: Insects > Digestive system > Gut ...
GCGGGGTCCTGCTCAAAACAGAGAAATGAATATACTTCAAAATGTAACCCTTGGGGCCGGGAATTAAATCCCCCCCCCCCCCCCCGTCAACTTTAATGGCCGTTCGGCCATTTAAAGGGCTCACTGCACTACATATATATACAGGGTGTATCAAAATGATTGGAGCAATTTTAAAGTTGATTATATTCACAAGTATGGTGAACAGAATTATAAATACCAGTAGAAATGAAAGAGTAACTCAACAAGTTTATGACACATACCTACAAATGTTCGATGTATGCACCCTTGCACTGTCTCACTCGTTCTACGCTTTCTTCTGACAAACGCGGCCGTCCTGCACTTGTTCCTTTACAAAGGCACCCAGTTGTCTGAAACTGCTGATACCAGCGTCTAATGCTATTGGGAGATGGGGGATCACTGTTGAATTGTCGCTGGAATGCCCGCTCAACATAAACAACTGATTCATGCTTCACAAAATGCAGTACACAAAACGCTTTTTGCTCCAGGGTCACCATTATCGTTTTGTTCCGTCACAGACCAAGAGAGAAGAGGGGAGTGGGATTGCGCATGCTCACAAAACTTGAACACCTGCTGTTTCATTACATATGGGAAACTTACTTCTGTTTGCGTTTTGAAAGTCGTAATGGCAGATTGAAACCGCTCCAGTCATTTTGATACACCCTGTATGTCGTTCGGCGGCTAAGGGTTAAAATTCTTAAGGCTGACTATCAACACTTCCTTGACTTGGAAGTATCATATTGGTGAACTAACATCTAAGACTGAATAAGTCTTGTTATGCCATCAGATCGATTAAGCCGTTTATGTCCCTAGATGTACTGAGAAGTACATATTTTTCGTATGTTCACTCAATTATACCTTATGGGATCATAATGAAGAAATATTTAAAACTCAGAAAAGATAATTAGAACAATTATGAATTCAAGTAAGAATGCCTCTTGTTTGTAGCTATTCAAAGAATTAAATATCCTTCCAATTCAATCCCAATATATATTTTCAATAATTTTATTTGTTTTTAAAAATAAAGACCAATGTCTGTTTAACTCACAAGTACATAAAATCAACACAGGGCAAACTTCCAATTTATACCTACCTTCGGCAAACTTGGCAATATACCAAAAGAGTGTCTAGTACTCAGGAATTAAGATCTACAATCATCTACCAACAACCATTAGAGATTTATCTGGTGATAAGAATAAATTCAAACTAGCTATAAAAAGATCTCTTACATAATTCCTTTTATAGCCTGGAGGAATATTTTAATACATAATTAACTCTCATATTAATTTTATTCAGATTATTACTTATGCTTATTCTAATCATAGTACTTACAATTCATCGTTAACACAGCTATCCTATGAGATTACAATAAGGCATAACTTATGCTGAATGTACACTTGCTTCATTTATTATGCTACATGTACACATGACTAGTTCCACATCTGTATACAATCAATGGAATGTGATATAAATGAAATGAAACATAACCTCACTAAGAGACTTCATTTGTCATTACATGGAGGATACAAATACGAAAGTAGTTTGTTATGTAGGGTTCTCTGTACTTTATTAACTTCATAACACTCAAACAAACACATTCACACACTCATTTCTTAGAAGGTGATTAACAAATAATTCCTATTTATGTTTTGCTCTAACACTAAGATGAGTGAACACAAAGATCTGATGATGATCCTATGATCATTTTGATGACATAGGAAGTGCATCCCATGTTACTGGATGCATCTGCAAAAATTCACTTACCACCTCCACTGTGGCTGCCATGTCTTCAACATGTTACAACTCGGGAATATCTAAAATGCATTTTTATGAGTTTTGATTTTGGGGAAATTGTCTAAGCATTTCAGTTTTGCAGTTTTGGTTACTTGGTACCGATAACATTCTTTACACAAAGGTCTACATGCATTTTCATCCACAACTGTATTGTAACTTCCTTAAGTATACAGTGGAACAAAACTTTTCCAAAAAGATGTGGAGAAAGCAAAACTTGCACTTGATGATCCACAGGTTTTTTTTTTTTTGTAAGTCTCATAGTTTTCAAGATGATTAAAGAAAGGGCAGCAAACAAAACATAGTTTTCATATGCCTTCACGATTTCATGGTGAGAAAGTTCAAGAAAGTTTAGGCAGACTGCCACATTAGGTGGCTCAAATACACAAATACTTCAGAGACCATCCCCAAGTCTTTCAAGGCAATCTGTCACAATCTGCCAAACACAATCATATATTTTTACTTAATTATGACTACATGTTTTCATCTACACAGACCATCACAGGCCACTATTACAAAAATGTTTAAAAAATAAGGTAAAATGTAGTGCTGTTATAATTCACATTATGATTTCCCAAATGTGTGACAATAGTTAGTACAATGTAAAATTATATAATACTGTATAAAATAATTATTTAAGATTTTGTAGTGTCCTAGCTGGTAGGTTGCAAGCAAATAGGGTTAGTGAGCAGAGTCAAAAGATTGCTGTGCTTGACCTCAATTTTCATCAGATTAATACCAGATCTGTTTGAGCACAGGCCTCCAGGTCCAGCTCAACATCAGCCCCCATCTCTGTTGAAGTCATCGGAAGGTAATCATAAAATTATTCCAAAGTGCACAATTTCCTCACTTGTTAAATACAACAATAAGAAGTACTTTGAGATGATCTTTTCACTTTCCTTATAAATTGAAGATCAGGAATGAAGGAACAAAGGTCAATTAACTGTCTCTACCAAATATTTAAATTATACACACAGCTAACACTGTTTGTCTGATTACAGGTTGTATATATGGCATTGTACAGTGATGGTTTCTTTCTTGTACCTCTGCTGCATAGTGCTATGGAATCTTGTAATTGGATGAAATGGAAACTGCACCATCCTGTGAGCTACACTGAGGGCGCAGAAACAAGTGCCTTGGATTCATCCCACACTATGTTTATCTTGTGCTATACCTGCCCAAACTCACCCAGTAATCTAGCCACTCTATTGATATGAATATTGGTAATGGTAATCACATGGAAACTGTCACTAGCAATACATAATTTGGGCTACATGATACAGTTTCACAGGTTGAAGGGGAATAGATTGGTAGACAGAAGGGTGTAAGCTTCAGGTGCTGTCATTCTAATACTAGCTGGGCTTCTTCCTGTGGCATCAGTACAGTGCACAAAAGGCAGACTGGTCTGTACGTAATGGAAGGCAGTTTTTGTGTGGAAATATACATGATTATTAACTTACAATCTTGACACTACAACAATTGTTATCTGTTGGTATTGGTATTACATCATCTCCCAGGCAGTTAACATGTTTTGGAAGAACATGCCATTACCATCTTCAGAGCAGTAGTGTCATAAAACCACAAAATAAATTTTCACTGCTGTGAAGACCCCACACCCTAAGTCTGTGAATTTCACTGTGCCTTCATTTGATTGTTGTTTATTTTCTTTAATTAACAGTTCTCTTTGTTTCTTGCGGGAAATAATTGTTTTATGGTCATGCACGTACTGCAATTGGGATGGCCATTGGATATTTCCCTTACTTTTCTGTCTCTGAACTCCAATCTGAGAATTTGCTAGGGGTTACATGGCTAGTACTGACACTGCATATCAGAAGGTATAACACCAAGTAGTACATATCGTTTCCTGGAGATAGAATTATTCTTCAAATTTATTTCAATTCTACTTCCTTAAGTGAAGGAGCAAAGACAGTATGAGGGTAAGGAAATAAGCCACTTTTATGCATTCTTTAAAAAACTGATGTGTGATAGGTGCCTGTATCTGTCACAACATAAAGACATATTATGTTTCAAACTAGTGTATGAAATTTTTTGTCAGATTTTGTGGGAGTTACCTTTAACTTTATCAGGAGTACAATAATATAATTCACACAAAATCTTTGCCAGTTTTCTTCCAAACAGCTCATCATAGATCACATATTCCATTTTATCTGTCCTGTTTATTTTAACTACCTTCTGTTTGATGTATTTGCAACAAAATAAAAAGAATTATCTTAAACATGCATTGTGATTACTTCAGTCACAATATTCCTACTGTTAAGGATATGGTACTTGTGAAAACAATAACACATTTGTAATCCACACTACAGTGCAATGTACAACTCTCAATTCTTGTCATATCATCTCCCTACGTTGGCAAATACCATGACAGTGATATATAGCAGAAGTTGGTGTTGTGAAATCTAATTACAGTGTGTCAAAGTGAGAAGCTGAACCCACTCACAATTTCTACTACACAACTCGCTGCGTTAATGCATAGCATTTAGCACGATGACTCAGCGCACGTCGCGCTATATTACAACGCAGAGCATAGCCCCATGTGCCAGAAACTGTACCTAGGATGTCAAGCGTAAAGATTGAAAACCCCCAAATTGCGTTACGTACAAAGAGCGTACGTGACACTGAACTGTAATCCCTGACAGAGCGTATACCTGGAATCTATATGTATGATCTGTGCCTGTAGATCACAGAGAACGAAAGTGTAGGGCAAAATCGCTCGTACGATGAAGGTGTACCAAGTGGTGACAATTAACGAAGCAGTAAGCGAAAGGGTTAATCAAATAAGTTACACTGTTCTGTACATTAGTTACTAATGTCTTAAGGAGCCAAAGCCAGGATGGATTAACAATAGTTAAAGCATAACGCGTGCTTTGCGCACCGCGTAACTGGATATGATCGCGTTTAGTGTCGACATGGTGACGTGCTTTGAGGATATGTGTGTGAATGCGATGATTGCTGTTGCCTGGGAAACAAAGTCTGAGCACACGTAATTGAATTATACTAGTGGGAAAAGTTCATTAAAAAGTTAATGGGAAGTATCTCACACTAGAAATTACGTAGAAGTTGCGACCATGTGATAAAACCAGGCGCCAAAGCCAACAGAAACTATATCCTCTATGAGTTAATAACAAACACATTTAAACATTCAAATCGAAGTATCTCTTATATGTTATGAAAACATAAATTCTTAGTGTTATCTACAGAGAAGCCGAAGTTTAGTGTATTACAATAGCGAAAACAATAATGTGAAAATTTGTGGCCAAGTGTGTGAAACCACACGACAGAACAGTAACCTGTATGATGTATGCATCCCGCACATTCAGGGCCTACTGGATATTAATTTGACAGACTGGAACATTGCTCCAACTCTCACACACGGACACAAACACGCATGCATACAGTATACCCTTCTGTGTCATGTTTCATGGACAATCCTTTGTGGACTAAAGTACTTTCCAAAACACCCGCCAATCATTACTCGTAATTATCTGTTTTCTAATTATCCAGTTTATAACACAGTAGAAAAATTCATATTTCATCTTGGCACAGTGTGCTTGAATCTTCTCCCTCTACAGTTATCTCTGAATGTGACAAATTTCAACAGCAGTTGGTATTGGTGATATACAGCATTAGTTGCTGAAATTTTCTTTGATGATAATCTAATACAACCACTGCTTTACATGAAACTCGAGTCTAAATTTTTAATGTATATTTATTCAGTGTAGATCACATACAACAAACAAAATTATTTTATAGATGACTAGTTTCAACTGTGGCTTCAAACAATCAACATTACTTCTCCGAGGACAGAGACAGAAAACTTTACAACTGGCATTTTTAGGATGGGGATCATCACTTTACATTAAAATACATTACAAATGTGTATAAATATATGGAGGGTTTTCTGATACAACTCTCTCCATGTGTCTATATATATATATATATATGTATACGCTTTTATAATTTTGTACTTCACATTCCTGTAACTTTAAACTATTTAACTTTTAATTATGTATCTATACAACTCCATATATATATATATGTATATATGAAGAGAGCTGTATAGATACATAATTAAAAGTTTAAAGTTATAGGAATATGAAGTACAAAATTATAAAAGCAGATACTTTTGTACATTTGTACAGTACCAGAACCATTAGATGTTTGTGTAGGTCAATGTACAGTTCAGTTATAGGTGGGTTTTTTTTTTTTAAGGATTTTCTAAATTGTAACACTGGTTAATTTTGGATAGCCAAAAGGTGTTCTCCACTTATAGTGGATATTCTGAAATTTAAGTAATTGAACGTTAATACAAGACCATATTATGATATTGATGTAATGTTCAGTATTCTGGTAATAAAATTTTCAATTAGCAAGATGACTGCAATTTCATAATATTGTAGAAGTAACTTTTTTTATTGCAGAGTAGTTATTGTATGGGAAAAATTAATATAAAATAGTGGAATATTACTTGGTTTTTATATGTTTCAGCATACGTGTTGCATAAACTACAAGAATTTTATAGCATTTTATGCTGGGCTGGTGGGTACTTTTCCATACTGCTATTTGCTGATAGTACAATATGAGAGGCAGTTTTTATGAAGAGGCTCCAGTAGTGTACACACACAAATGTACTTCTTTTATAATTTTATATTTCCCACATCTGTAAACTTTTTAATTGTACATCTATACAACTTTTTTCATATATAGATGTATATAGGCTTATTGTGTCAGACAACCTTCTATTTATTTATACATATTTGTAATGTATTTTGATGTAAAGAGATCTCACATCTTATTGCAGGTGTAAAGTCTTCTGTATTCTTGGATAAGGCCTGATGACGGCTCGCAGCCAGAGCCGAAACTGGTCGCCTGTAAAATAATTTTAACATTTGCTGTATGTGACTGGCTTTGAATAAATATACATTAAAAATTTAGACTCGAGTTTCATGTAAAGCAGTAGTTGTGTTAGATTATCACCAAAGAAAATTTCAGCAACTATTACTGTATATCACCTATACCATCTGTTGTTGTAATCTGTCATATTCAGGGACATCTGTAGAAGGAGAAGCAGGCCAAATTCCTTATTATGCATTCATTTCATGCACACTATGCAAAGAATGTTGTTATTTGATGATGAGAATTCTTACGTTAATTCATTCATTCCATCGGCATGCGCGGAATGCAACAATTCCTTGCCGTTCCCAGGAGCTTCTTCAGTTCCTCTCTGTTATGTACCTTTTCCTGCCACCCTTCTCCACCAACTATTCTTCCATCCTCTCTCACCTCATCTTGCCATCTATTTCTTGGTCTACCTCTCAATCTTGTTGTTCCCAAATTCATATATAAAACACTTTTGAGAATTCTGTTTTCTTCCATTGTCTGTACATGCCCAAACCAATGTAATCTATTTAACCTGATTGTCTCATTCATATGTTAATGCTATACTTACTGTATTTTTAAATCTGGTTTTTGATACTCATATCAAGACCGTGGTAATGTCAGAGAAAATTACTGTTGCCATTTTCACTGTCTTCTACCTACAAGATGTGGGTGGGGTAGCTCAGTTGGTATAGTGACTGACTATGGGCTGGACGGTCTGTGGTCAAATCCCGGTGGGGACGAAATTTTCCGCCTGTCCAGACCGGCCCTGGGGCCCACCCAGCCTCCTGTAAAATGTGTACCGGGTCTTTCCCGGGGGTTAAGTGTGGCTGGGCCGTTCTGATGACCACTCACCCCCTTCTAGTGCTGCGGTCATGGAAGAGTAGAGCTATACCTCTACCCACCCTCTGGGCCACACTGGGCCTGTAATGGGAACAGTTTACCTTTTATCTTCCTACAAGATGAAGACAGCAGTTTCCTTAAAAAATGATGGTAACTGTGGCATCATGTTCCACAAGCTCATTATTTACCACTGAGACATCCTCGCTTTTGAGCACTGTTCTTTTCTGGGTTACTACACGGCGAGTAGCGGTATTTCTTAATTGACGTTTTGGGACAGCTGTTCAGTCCCATGTTCAAGGGGACCCTTGGTGCAACATAGCAGAAAATGCCAGATACTGAAGATGGTCAAGTGAACATACATGAATATGACCGCATTGCTTAGCCCAGTCCTTCAAGCATGGATGTGAGTGTAGCATGAGTGGAGGAAGTGATTTTGGGAAACAGAATCACACTTTCAGATTTATCCATGACATTGTGGTTATCCGTTGGGACACATGGCCTAATTTCATCTGTGACTGAGTTTTTAAACTTGTGCCAAAGGGGATAAATGCATAAAATCTCTTTGGGGATTGTACTGAAGAGTATTTGTGTCAGTGGAATGAATAAACTTAAACTGACATAGCAGTGACTTCCGATTTACTGTTGTATAACCTAGGGAGGAGGCCAAGGCCCACCCAGGGCTGTAGAGCCGATGATGATGATGATGATGACCTAGGGAACTTTTCTTAATAAACATGCTGTTTCAGGGGCCAAATGAAGGTGTACTCTTTAGTGTCAGGTGCTCAGATTCCCATCACTTGGAAAGAGTGTGGTCCTTGTGTTGACAGAAGATTACAGTAGTAGGAGTGCTACTGTGCGTGGCATGTTGGATATTCAATAATGAATCCAACATGCCATGCACGGTGGTATTACTACTATATGATCACCAGACTATGGCCTGTTTACTTCAGCCTGTGGTTATGTCTTGATTTGATACTGGCTTTTCACATAGAGGGCTTGTGGTATTGTACATATTGTTCTAAGAGGTGCATGTACATGTATCTTTAGGCATTCCTTTAATATTTTATATTTCCTAACCTTTTAAATAAAGCCAACTTGGTGCACAATATTTCTTATTTCTTTTCTGTACATGTTTCGGGCGACTATGTGTCCATCATCAGGAGAAATAACTGTACCTATGCAACACTTGGTACTTGTCACTCCATATGGATGACTGTCTGGTATGAAGGGTGGAATGAAACATTCTTTTACTAACATTTCCATTCGATAGCTGTCTTACTCTACTGTCTCAGAACTTAAGTTTTCATGGCTGATGCTACCAATGCATGTATGAAGTTGTACAGTTATATTTTTGGCATCCTGGACATAGAATTTTTATTCCAATTGAATTCCATGGTATTTCCTTACACAAAAAAACAAAGCCAGGAAGAGAGGAAGGAAGTGTTGACACTTTTATGCATTATTTACAAAAAAATAAGGCATGGTAGGGAGACAATTATCTGTTCATTCACAATTTTAACTTGGAAAGTAATACATGAAATTTAGTGATGGTTTTGGTTGGGGTGGGGGGAGGAATTCATATTAAAATTTGTCAGAATATTAGTGTAATTTACATGAAGTCTTTACTAATTTTCTTCAAAGCAGCTCATCATAAATTACATATTTCATTAGATCTGTGTTGTTTACCTACTTTCTGTTTGATGTATTTGCAAAAGAATAAAAAGAGTAGCCCAAAGAGATAGTGTGATTACTTCACTAACCTTTGTACGATGCATCCTATTGGTGTAACACTTGAATGTACAATGTTTTCAATCATAGATAATAGACATTTGCAAAAGACTGAGTTGTGTGTGACTACAAACAGCGTTACACATTTCTTCAGGAACAATACACCCAATCTACAATGAATGAATATCGAGGACAATAAGGTACACGTAACAACAATCATACATCTCAAAAATATTCGTAATTCACACTACAGTATAATGTACTGCCATCTCCTCTTGTCATATCTTCTTCCCTTATTTGTAAATAACAAGACTGATATTACAGCAAAATCAGAAAGTAAGTTGTGGTTTTGCAAAACCTAACAGGGTGTTCACTTTTGAAGTTGAACTTTCTCACATAATTAACATTCACAACCTGTAATATATCATCTTATGCTTCTTCTGGATGAACAAATTATGTTCATTTTATGTTTATTGGACCGTGCGTCATTGTAATAGTTGAAGAATAAAAGACCAACTTGATGTCACTTGCTATTTTATTTCACCTCTTATGTACTCAACATGTTTCGAATATTAATATATCCATCATCAGGAACTCGAAACTGTGTTGTTGAATTGCCACATCGGTCGTTTTGTTCTCGGTTCGTTGTGCGTTGGAGATTTGGTGCAGATGGGTTTTGAGTAGTGTCCATGTTGCAGGCTGAAGCTGTGCTCAGCCCGCAAAACGGACACTACTCAAACCCATCCGCACCAAATCCCCAACGCACAACGAACCGAGAACAAAATGACCAATGTGGTAATTCAACAGCACAGTCGCAAGCTCCTGATGATGGATGTAATAATATCCGAAACATGTTGAGTACATAAGTGAAATAAAACAGCAAGTGACATCAAGTTGGTCTTCTATTCTTCAGAAATTATGTTCACACTTGCTTCTTCTTTAACAAGAAGCCTGTTGTTTCAAATTTGTTCACCAGTTGATATGTTGTTCATTTTAAAGGAACTGAAACGCCAAGAGACTGGCTTCTACAACTGCTATGATGGTGTTTATAAGATTTCATTTTTCAGGTTTCCACCATATGTACCTTCTGTATTATGGGCACATCACTCTCCTGAATAAGAGCCATAATTCATCACAATAAAAACATGAAAGCAAAACTTGAATTCCATGAAAATATAATTATTTAATTCTTAATGGCTACAAAGTTAACTAATGTAGTAACTTTTAATATACATGAAACACTCCCAACACCTAACAATACACACAACTCCAATGTCAAATTAATCCTTGAATTTTAAAAGCATTACTGAAATGACGCATTACACCATGAAATGAAGGACTTGGCTACAATACATCAAAGTTTACAGTACGTAAGCATTATGTGCACTTTTCAGGCATGCCGTTATCAGTCACCAACCTCCTAGATATCAACACACACACACACACAACAGTCAATGCAGAATATAAAACACAGTAACACATTGTTCCTTTGGTGCCTTCAACCTGGAATGATTTTAAAATATGAATATTACATATTGAGGTAATAAAGTACATATGGTTACTCTATATTTTGAATAGCTTTAATTATGGGCTATATTGTTCTTTGGTGCAGATATTACTACTCAGTATAATACTCTTCTTTGGACTCTGTCCATTGTCAAATTTTTTGATAGAGCAGCGTGTTTCAGAAACCGGCTCTGCTTCTGTATTTGGGCAAGGAAAGTGTCTAATCTGGTATTCCCCTTAGATAACGCTATTCTTAGTCACTGGAGAATACAAATCAGTAAACTCGTTATGCTATGCACCTGCGAACAGATCTTGTCCAAGGGTAGTAATAGGAAAATGGTTATTAAAGGTTAAAAATTAACTAGATGTTAAAATGAAACTTGGCCCAACCATAAACCGTAAGAGGAGTCATGTTCTCAGACACCATACAAAAACCAGAACACATGTATTTAAAATTCTCAACACCACTATACCATCCGGGAAGAAAACTGCAAATCTTCATGGGCTCAAATATGTTTATAAAACAAAGGTGTATTATTTAGTCATTTCATTACCGCTCAGGGAAAATCAGATCAGCAATATTGCAAGGCTGGGATGACTTATAGGATTTGTTGAATATGACATGTGGGCTGAATCTTCTATATTTTTTATATACATGATATGTTTCATTCTGTAAGATCTCAGCTTGATTCCACAATACATGATGACCCTCTGCAAAGGCATGTTTAGCTAATCTAGAATTTCTCCAGGTGACCTAAATTCCACCTGTGTTCCTTAAGTCTTGCAGCTGATGGTCTGCTTGTTTCTCCAATGTAGCGCCTGCCAAATTCACATGGAGTACTACAGACATAATTCACCATCTCCTGTTTAGCCCTTATTAACTTGGTTCTTATAAGTGAATTGTTAAGGGCATGTCTCACCTTTGCAAATGGGTTTTATGTTGTATCTGACGTACGTTCATACTTTTCAGAATTATCCATCACGTATTGTATAGATATAAAACCGAGTGGTTTACCTCATTCTTCAGATGAATATGGAGGTAGATGTGTGGTATAGACTTTGCACAATTCCTCCTTTCATGTGGTCAATGATGTGATTAAAAATGGACGTAATGGTCATTGTATGCACGTTTTCTGTAGGCTGTGGTGTCCAGTGTAGATCCTTCCTGATAACCAATATGTCCATAAATGAAACTGCACCATCTGTTTCTATTTTCATTTTAACCTTGATGGTAAGCGTTAGACTACTGATATTGTTAAAGAAATCCTGTATAATGTCTAATCCATGATGTCAAATCACAGGTGTATCATCCACATAAACGCCACAATGATTGTGTTCTACCATGTCCAGCTCTAGTTTTTCAGAATGTTCCATAAAGATGTTGCTTACCACTACAGACAGCTTCCCATAGCCATACCCTCCTTTTGTTGAAAGAATTTGTCATCAGCTTGAAAGTATGTAGTTTTTAGGCATGCTTCCAATAACTCCATAATGGCAGCCACCTCTTGTTTAGAGCATTCAACCAGTGTGTCATCTTCCTGTAGCTTGTTTCTGATGAAACGGAATGTTGGAGAAAGGGCCGACATCAAAACTGACTGGTGTATCTGATCCTTGAACAATTACAAATTTATGTAAATGTAGAAACTTTTCTTTTTTACTCAGGTTTCAACCTTGCCAAACAATGAATACAGTATGTCATGAAGGAATCCAGCTAAGTTATAACAGAGAGAACCAACAGAACTTATTACTGGTCTTCAAGGAACATGTTTTTTCTTAATTCTACAAAGGCCATGTCAGTGCGGAGGTTTACTATGATAAGGGGTTAACTTGTGTTTCAATCCAGCATGTTTTACATCTTTGTACTTTGAAAGGAATATCTGAACTGCTCATATGCCCCTTATTCCAACAGTAAATTCTACTGTTGTATTTGGATTCGTCCAAAACCACCTTGCAGTTGTCCTTGCCTGCCTGTAATATCCTGATATCATTATGCGGTATCACCGATTTCATGCATTTAGTTCTCTTTGTTGCATAGTTGTGTTATATTATGTTACTTTGTTGCATATGTTAATGTATATTGTATTTTTTTTAATTGCATACGTATTACTGTATGGTTCCAATGTACACTGTGGCTAAAATGCCTATTCAATGACGTGTGACAGTGACTAATGTAACCCGGACTGTGCCTGTGTCAAAGTGCACCTCATGACCGGATGTCATGCTGAAGCACGATCACGTGCAGCACAAGGTTCAGGAATATGAGAACTCTGGGCGGTAATTAGTCCCAACTTTTGCACACACTCCATCTCCACGACAATCGCGTCTAACACAAAACACAGCAGTTCTTCACCAGACGCCGAGCGGTCAAGACCACCGAGCCTCCACTGGCATAGATTACCAACTGTCTGAGTTCTCGCCCTCCTTGTAACTTCATTACTCGCTCTCAATAAACTTCATATACTTTGTATAAATGAGTTATTGTTGGAGCCAGCAGTCCTTCACAGCCAGGTCTTAACCAGAGTTCGAGCTCAGCCTTCACCAGGGAACAATATCTACGATACGTTCCCTATCGGGATACAGCATCTTATTGTCATGTTTGGTGTTGGGTATTTCGACTTATCCAACATGGACCTATCAAACAAATCAAAATATCTTCCCTTACCTAAAGACGGAAGCAGAGCCAGCTCCCAAAGTGCCATGCCTTATTACAAAATTAGACAACGAACATAGTCCAAAATAGAAGATTATGTCATTGTGTCATATACCTTTATCACATCCCAACAGAGTTGAGTTACTGCTCAGTAGTTTTATAAACTTCACTGCAGAACTTTATAAAGCCTGCATTCTAGTGCTCAAATTTCATGCACGGTTGTGCAACTGGAAATGTCGTGTAAGGTGACTGCGTACTGCAAAGCTCATCCCACAGACATGACAAGTGTAAGGTTTCATACCTGTGTGGAGCATGGAATGAAGCTTAAGACTTCCTTTCAGTGTGAAATTTTTGCCACAAACTTCACACGGATGCAACGACTGACCCAAATGCTGGGCCCTGTGAGAGTCATAACTTGCTTTACCTTTATATGTCTTCCCACAGATGTCACACGGATAACTTGCTCGATGTACCGAATGTAGCGTAAGGTGAGTCTTCAAACTACCTTTAAGAGTAAAACCTCTACCACACACAACACATAAAAAAGGTCTGTGGTTCGTGTGCAACACTGAATGTGACTTTAGTCCCCCTTCCACTTTGAATTTCTTGCCACACACATGGCAGTGATATGACTGTCTGAATGTGTGCAGCTTTTCATGGGTCTTAAGACTGCCTCTAAGCGTGAACCTTTTACCACACACCTCACAACTAAATGGCTTGCTCCGTGCTGAAAGTGGTGGTTTGTTTCTGCCATACTGGTGCACCAAGCTCTGCCCTATGTAAAAAGTTACATCATCACTGCGACTTGCTGAGAATGTGCCCATGCCTGGAGCTGCACAACTGATGTTGTATATTTCCTTCTTTGTGCACTGTCTGGTGAATACGGGTTGGTTTGCTGCCACTCCTTCAGGAATATCATGCCCGTGAAACAGCTGGGGAAATCTAAAGCACATATATAGTGTTACGGTTTTTGCGATAAGATGAGGGTTACATCGTGAACATTCGGTAGCATGCAATTGGGAAACTCTGGGCCCACTATTAATAAAAATTTATACACAAACTTGTGACAACCATCGCCAGGCACTCAACTTACGTAACTCTAAAGTGCAATGAATGTTTTTGTAAGATTTGATATGCATCTGCAACCCACAGGAAAACATTTCCAGCACCTACATTAAATATGGCGAGTAAAAGCGTCATTTTTAACTGCAGTACACTGAACTAAATTGAATGGACCCTGCCAGATTGGAACAGCAGAAAATCCTGTGCCTCCTGCCATCATGTGAAATGGCCAGATTTAAGTAGCAATGTGAGTTGTCACATAAAGTTATACCTCAAGACATAACAAAACGCCTATTATAACACTGCAGTTCCTAAGAGGACAAAAAAACTGGGCCAACCTACAGCTATGATATGTAACATATAAAACATACATACATGCTAATTTTACCTGTACTTCACACCCAACATTTTAAGTCAAGCATGCATATGGCAGTTAGATATGGGAAAACCCCCTCCCTGCACCACTCTTCCCTGGATGACAACCACTAATGGTAGAAGTACTAAAAATCCAGTAATTATGAGGGCTACAAAGTATCATGACAATTTGTAAGCTAGTTCAAAATGTACATTAGTAAGGGAGAACATAAACATTTTGCCCAGAGGAATGAGAATACCAGAAGGATGCCCCTCCTTATAATGGAAAAGTTGGGTATCAAACGACAGAAAACACATAATGAAAAGCAAAATGGTTTACATCTGGTGTGAGTAATGTGATTTGGTTTAAAGCTGTCATTTACAGAGTCACAAAATATCCAGCTGGTCACAAAATATTTTATAAATAGTATCAGTATTATGATTTGGTGAACGGCTGATAATTATGATTTGGTGAATGGCTGATAGGCAATCAGTTAGTCACAAAATTCCAAGTTTTTCCATAGAACTTCAAGGTTCACTACAAAAGTCACAAGCCACAAAAGGTTTCTATCCAGGGTCAGACTAATTCAATCCAAACCCTTCCAAGCTATGTCTGGTAATATAGTTAAATTAGTGAAAGAAACTGCAGCACTTACATCAGAAGTAACTTACACTCACTACCATCATCCTTATGAAAAGAAAATTTTTCTTTTTGGTTACCCTGCAACTTCATCAAACAGTTTAAATTCTCTTGCTAATTGATCAAATTTAAAAATAGCAATTTATTGTATATTTCATGTGGTTAAGCAAAATTTTAAAGCTTTTGGCATAGAAAATCCAAAAGAGATATTGAATTGATATTACTCCTGTTCGAGATTCAAATATAACTTCTGAACCATTAACCCTTTAATGCCAGAATTAAATTCCCAGTGTACTATAAAAAAGACGGGGACTTAAATGGCTCATCACGTTATTTTGCATGCTATTTGCCAACAACTATAGTGGTTGTTCAGCTTTCTCAGCATGACAGTGCTGTAATGACTATACTTCTTTGGCACCAAAAGGTCAGAATCGCATTAACAGTTATCAACCCATCTACACCTACGACATACAAGTGGCATCAGACTTTTTGGATTTCTGATCAGTGCCTTGTATCCGGTTTTCATGTCCCTCACATATCCTACGTGTCCCTATGTATATACATACACGCTTACATGCATAAAACCCTCCATGGTGCAAAATTTAGTCATAATCACACTAGGATGTGGAATAAACCGATATATTGACCCTGATATTTTGTCAGCAGTACAAAACAAGAAACACCTCATTATGAAATTCTCTCCACCTTCCTTCTATTTCTTCCCTCTCAAAGGGCCCCATACACTCTAAGTTAAACTGCACAGTTTAACTATGTGAAAAAACTGCATGAGAAACTTAACTGAATGTGTGTGGGATTCCCTGAGTGAACTGCACAGTTCTCTGCGTGAAAGACTTCTGTAAAGGACAGTTCTGGGGCCTGTGCAATCGCCTGTCAAAATTGCGCGGTTTACTAAGTTTTTCCATCAGGTGAGACATCACACAGTAAAATCGCTCAGTTTAACTGAGAGTATATAGCGCCCTTTAGGTCCAGATATTTTCAACAAACTTCATCTTGTTTATATCCGTGCACTAATATCACTGTATCTAATACCAACAAATGCCTTCACATATTACTAAGTCACCACTTATTTAAGACTATATTTCACTCCAACATGACAGAACCCTAGAAAAAGGGGGGGGGGGGTTGAAACATGTTGGAGTGACGTATAACAACAACAACAACAACTCCGTGGCCTTAGTCCGCACGCAAACTATACCGACAGAGCGGCCGTCGCCGGTCGGCGAAGTTAGTGCCAACTTTTACAGATAGAGGGGTGTCACATGGTCAGCGCAACGGGTCCC
>Ga0123354_10007076_pt1 | contig 16791 bp, 13 predicted proteins | sample TergutLab28metaG_2_FD_97872 | JGI IMG/M metagenome (GOLD analysis project Ga0123354, IMG submission 97872) | Labiotermes labralis P4 segment gut microbial communities from Petit-Saut dam, French Guiana - Lab288 P4 | ecosystem: Host-associated > Arthropoda: Insects > Digestive system > Gut ...
AAAAAATGAGGGGCCGTGTAATTGAGTTTGAATATTTTTTATGGAGATTTTGGATTTAAGGGGGGATGGGGGCTGGGGTTAGGGGCCAAAGGTGGGGGGTGTGAGGCCGGTTGGGGGGGGGGGGGGGCATTGCGTTTTAAGTTTGTGTCCGGGTTTTTCACGTTGTAGATGCCATTGCGGGTTATTCAACAAAATGTCTCTCCTTCGTAGGTAACTGTCGTCGATGGGGTGTTTGCTTGTTGGGTTCATAGTGTGTAGGATCGGTGTGATGGTAGTTTGTGCGTGAGAAGAAGAAAAATGTGTGTGTGTGTGTGAGTGCGGGTTGGTAACTCAGTGGAATGAGATTTCCCTCTCGTGACTAGGGGGTAAATAAATAATTGGTTCTTACGTGTGTGTTGTAATCTTATATCCCTTTTGGCATTTATAATGTATCCAGTTGCTCCTTATTGTTGGTGTGCGCGTGTGATCTTTCCTTCGTTATGGGTGTGTTCGGTTTTCGTCGCGTTATATGTTGTTCTAGTGTCCATGTGAGATTAACACACTGCGTATAGTAGTCTCTTGCAACACACAATTCTTTCGGATAAAAAAAAACTTATGATGGCCAATAGTGACCGAAATATGTAATATTTATCATCTTCTAATAAAACATCAATTAGATATACATTGTTGTGTAATTGACTGTAATTACCGTACCTATTAAACCCGAATACTGACACATATATTGCAACCTTCCCTTTGTCCTGTTCAAAGCCAGGGAGGGCAAAGAATATATTTGGAGACGCTGCTTTACATGTGGGAATTGAAACTAATTTAACATAAGAGTACATTGTGCAAAAACAGTTTTAGCGGCGCCATAATTCAAACCTTCCTTCCCACACTTCGGTAAGAATCCTCCATGGGATATTACAGGCACGATGTCCGTCTGCCTTAACTCTCTCCTCCTCAACTCTTGATTTTGATTGAACCTAATCAAACCGAATTATAAACAAATATTTATTACTTTTGACAATATAGGAATGGAAATTTATTGAAGATTTGAGATTATACATCGAACATGCATGAATATTCTTAACTGACGGAAATATTAACTAACCAACTAACTCACTAATTAAGTAACTACCTGAGTAACTAACGTCATGAAGCAGAGTCCTTCTTGAGAAACTGAGGTTTCGTCACCTAATTAAGGAATTACCGGCATTTTATTGAAATCAACGTTCATTATCGCATTCACAAAAGCTGGCAACCTGTCCCTCTCCTGAGCCAGATCAATTCAATCTGTGCACCCACCCTAATTCGGGTGGGTTCATTTTACTATTATCCTACCATCTATGCCAAGGTCTTCCAATTACATACATGGGTACTATTCTTCAAAACAAATAATGCTGAAGTATTTCCTGATATTCTTGGGGCACAAATATTGTAAAAAGCGCAGTACAAGCTAACGCCTAAGGCTCTAAATCCCCATTCTAACGGTTCAAAAAGCCTGCTGGCTTTAAGAACAAAATTCAAATCTGTATAATTACAGTGCTGTAAGTACTGGTGTAATACAGCAGGAAAAACGATATTGATTTTTTTGTACCGGTTTCAGGGATGTAGCAGAAGAAAAAGGGAAAATGGCTCAAAATTAACTGGCAGATATTCGCAATTACGCCCTTAAACTTGTCAATTTGTTTGTGTTCAGTCACATTATTACAGTCATTAATCGACTTGCACACTTTTAGTAACTATGACAATGGTCCCGAAGCGCTGCTAATGAAGGAAATTCGTTATTCATAACCTACCGTAGTGGTACTATTTGAAACCACTAATGACGTAAGCACGTCATTTACTTCATCGGAAGCGCGTTATGCAATATTGCCGGCAGATTATATCCAGACAGTGTTCACTTAAAGAGGAAGTATCTGTAAGTGAGTTAACATTCGCTTTGCGAACGTCAGCTTACTGCCTTTTGGAAATGTTCCCTAGTATAAAGAATCCTGAAGTCGAGAGTACACGTTTGAAGAACGTCGGCCGTCAGGCGTACATTTGTGTCACATCCGACGACCAAGGGAACTATGTTCTGCGCACGACGACAAGAAAACTGGAATCAATTTCTAGCCCTGAACGTAAGTATCTTCAATTAAACCAGACACGGTTAAGAAAATTCCTATTCTTCCATCAGGTTTTCAATAAAAATACCTAATATTATGAATAATTTCTTTATGTACTTATTTTTTAAAAATGTGAATAAGATTTTGTGTTGGCTGTCTGCTGTTACTGACATACTGTGCGTGGTGTCGTAATCTGATTGTCTGATCCATTAATTGAAATGTATGCAGCTGGCCATGACACAGTCAATAAAATCCATGGACACTTTGAAACGCGTCTGGCGGTAAACTAAACAAGACGCTGAAAAAGATGAAAAAAATAGCAAAATTTTGTAAAGTGCTTTTGTTTCTCACAATGAAACTTGGAATTAAAAAATTTATGATATTACATCCATAATACATAAATAACCAATAAAATGCACTTCAATATTTTTAATGTGTTTTATTCACTATATTCTCACCAACATGTTAGCTATGTCGCTGTACGGTTATGGCGACACAGCTAACCACATTTATACCTTTGTATTCTTGTAATAACATCATCATGAAGGCGGTTGCATTAGCGGTCGAAACAGATGTTGGTGAGAATACAGTGAATAAAATACATCATGAACTATGAAGTGCATTTTGTTGGTTATTTATATATTATGGATCCGATTAATGCATGGAAAATTGAATATAATATAATGATATTGCACACCAAACGGAGCGAATGACGCCCTAAAGAATTTTCTGATGACATCCAAATAGGGAAATATAAAAGCAGATCCGACGAAGAGCAAATTAATACATCGATCAACAGATGCGCTTAATAAAATACAATTAATGGCAAATATCAGTATGCTACATGTTTCAGTGGGACCGCGGTAGCACAATGGTTAAGGTCCTGTGCTACAAATCGGTAGGTCGTTGGTTCGATCCCAGCTGGTGTCAGTGGATTTTTTATTGACATAAAATCCTTCCGATCGCACTATGGTCCTGGGGTCGACTCAGCCTCTAATAGAAATGAGTACCAGGAATATTTCCTGGGGGTAAAGGCGGCCGGTGTGTAAGGCTGACAAACTTACCACCATCCTGTGCCGTTGTCACGAAATCTGGGAGCCTTAATTTCCTGGAACCCTCTGGGCCTGTCCAGGCCTGTAACGAGACTGCTTCGCTTTACATGTTTCAGCAGGGCGATGTTATCCCTAGGGAGTCTTTCAGATCGAAGGAATACAATAACAATAATGTGCAGGGTATGAATAATATAAAGGCTAGTTATTTGATATTAAGTAGAACAGACGACTACAGGCAAAATAATTGGCACATATGAACAAAATAAGCCACAACAAATAACCGCAACTCGCTTTGCTGTGTACAAGCCGGAAGGCCACAGATGCAGACGAGTATATGTGTGTGTGTTTTGTGTTTACGGTTCCGTGCTTCGCTGATCTATATTAATAACGGTCCAACGAGATGCAACATAAAACAGTCTATTTATTATTCTGCAAGATCACTCTACATGTTTCGGGTGTCAACCACACCGACCATCAGGAGTACACAAAACTGTAACTACAGCCTCCGGTACTGATCATATTTTGTGCAGCTACCTCCTTCCAACGTGGTCAAGTTGGCCACGTTGGATGGAGGTAGCTGCAGAGTGCCGGAGGCTGTAGTTACAGTTTTGTGTGCTCCTGATGATGGGTGTGCTTGACGCCTGAAACATGTAGAGTGAACTTGCAGAATAATAAATAGACTGCTTTGTGTTGCATCTCGTTGGACAATTATTAATGTGTGTGTGTTTTACGAATTTGAGCAAATGTGACAATAATTATGATATAATGAAGTTCATTTCTCGAACTTATTTATGCTTAGCCAACTTAATTTTTTTTCCTTTAAGCTTACTAGTTAGTATAGAACACGCTTTTGTGCACTTCCTCTACGTTTTAATGAGTCATGTATTCCTCCTGGAACTCAATAACGCTTGAAAACAATTGAAATCCCATTAGTGAAGACAAATGCGCAACTAATGCCTACCTCCTTTGGAGATAATGTTACTTACTTACTTACTTACTCCATGGTGCAGAGTCCTTCTTGAGAAGCTAACTGGTTTGCATCTAGTCAAGAAATTCCCCGCATTTCACGGAACCCGAAGGTTCATTCCCGCACTCACAAGCGTCCGCCACCTATCTCTATCCTGCGCCAGCCCAATCCAGTCCATATACCCACATCCTACCTCCTGAAGATCCATCCTAATATTATCCACCCATCTACGCCTAGGCCTCCCCAGTGGCCCTTTCCCTCCGGTTTCCCCACCAAGACCCTATACACCCCCCTCTCCTCACCCATACGCGCCACATGCCCAGCCCATCTCTATAGAGATAATGTTAGTAACATTAAATAGAATTCAAGGGATGTGCCTTGAATGTTCACATATGAAACGAAAATATGCTGCACGATTTAAATATACTCTCAGGTTTAGGTAAAATTAGAGATGAATAAGACGGACATTATTGTTTTGGTCTACTGTCCTGCACTTTCACGTACTTATGAGTAACATAAGAGTTTCGAAATTACCATTCATAATCTTTTTTGTTTACTATTATGCATCACCTGGAAAACTGGTGTATACTAAAGATGTCGCAGGGTGGCGTCGATTGGAGGGTGTTTCACGAAAATTAATGAAAGTACAGCACACTGGACATAATCAGTAGGGTACATCATACCAGCCGTTCGGTACGTATGGAATAAAATGATAAAGACGGGGTGACAAATATACACACTGCATACACCCGAAGGTTGCTCTCCAAACATACAAGCAGAAGAGACAGATGTAGACCACACAGTAGATGGAAATGATTTCGGAACAGGTCTCAAGGCCCCAGCCCTTGCCCGAAGAAGAAGAAGAAGAAGAAGATGATGATGATGATGATGAAATTCTTTTATTATTCAAAATTTTTCCATACACCACATATTAAATACGTCTCATGAGATCAGTTAGGTTATTTCATACTTATTGTCTCAAAAAGAATAAAAATAAGGCGTAACTTTGGTTTTTCCACCAGTCGATTTCTGGCTGTACTACTACACTGGGGCCAATCCAACGGAAACGAAGGTTGTGCTTCCTGTTCACAGATACACCAACACATGCCTCAGAGTGACGGCCGATAAACAACTACAGATCGTGGTAAGCTTTCCTGTTGTGCCCCCGTCACTTAGATATAAGTAACAGTGTTACTGGCTCTGTGTCTGCCAAGTTACTTGCTCTTTCCTCTCAACCCATTACCACCTATTTGACACACACTGGCAAAACCAATTTCACTTCGTGGAGTAGAATCCTTCTGGAGAAGTTACTCCAGCCTTTTTAAAACCTGTATGTTCACTACCTCTTTCACAAGAGCTCGTCATTAGACATTGTCCGGCGGCAGGTGATCCAAGGTCACATGTTCAACAACTTTAATATTATCCTCCCAGTGAAGCCTAAGGATCCCAAGGTTCTCTTCCTTTCAGATATTTCTCTTCACATTCTGCATTTATTTTAATACCCCCCCCCCTCCTGACTCGCTAGACATCCCGCGCACCCTATCTCCCTTCACATGGTCAGCCTAGTAATATTTGGTGACGAATACAAATTCGAAGCTCCTTTTTATAAACGTTAAACATTTTTATCTTATTTCAATCTTCTTTGTTTTATCAGCGTCTTGCACTAGAACATCTTCAGTTTATGCTTTTCCATAGGTCGAGAAAACATGTGTTTTTTTTTTCACATTTGGTCTTCTTGTTTCATTAATAGGGCGAGGTGAATTTTTGCTTCACTCACAAAGACCTCGTGGTTTCAAGTTCAATATAGTTATGAAGATACGAAGTTTCCTGTCTTCCGAGATGTGACACCGTGTATTCTGATATAAATTGACGAATTTTGGGGGATGCGGCTACATCCTTCACCAATGTGGATTAGGCTTATTTGCCCTGATGAACGACACATCAGGATCCTCTGAAACTTCCGTATACTTCAACCAGACTGTACGGCATCACATCAAAGGAACCAATCTTTATTGTCACCGACATGAAAACTTCAAATTTCACATTAGTTCTCTTAGACAATATGATGACAATGTTGATGTTGATGATGACGTTGGTGTCCATAATGATAATGATTATCGCAGTAATGAGGAGGAGGAGAATAAGTAATTACTGTAATTATAGAGTTGAAAGTGTAACGTGTTATTATTTGCAGCCGCTGCAGGACGAGACCCTCAAAACAAACAATTTGAACTCGTCAGAAAATCCACGGACGTTCACGAAGGCAGACGAGAGATTTTTCTATTTCAAGGCTTCAGGCAGCAATGTTGCATTTGAAGCCATGCACAATGGAAGTGAGTATATGAATTCGATAGAAATCTGTTTTTGTTTGTAGCAATAACATGGCAGAAAATGTGTTTCACCTTCATAGGATGACAACCTGGAATACAGATCTCTCACTGAAAATCCCTTTTGTATACGAGGTTTTTCGTTCTGATGCCAATAGCGAAAATTACCCAATTATAAATTTAGAGAGAGACAGACCGTGTTTATGAGCAATCAAAAAAATTTTGGATTCACACCCTTAATAAACTATTCCAATTTATTTTAATTTCATACAAATACAGACACAAATAATACCCCTTTATCCAAGCACTTCAAAATCAATTTCAAAACAAAGATCAACATTCGTCATTTTAATCTTTCATAACATTTTCGGCTAAAATTATTCGACACCATCGGCACTTATGCCTTAATGGAAGCTGAAAGTTAAGTCCTACTTAAATGGTGAGTCGATATATAAAATTGTCAGTATGAAGTCTAAACTGTGAAAATTACTCCTACATACAACCAGGAAACCTGAGATAATCGTAGAATAAAAAAAGAGTCGTATTTCATATAATGGTTCTGAATTCGCTGACACTAAGTGGTGCTATCAAAAACGCCTCCAATCATAAGGAAAAGAATAAACAGACTGACATTTCAGTTTGCGATATTTGTTACTCCGGTGAATGACACGAACTGTACGTCAAGATATGTAATGATTTCTCCTAAGTCGAGTATAAGATTCTACGAGTATAAACTTCAAATAGTGTAAGAGAAATTTTAAAACGTGTGTGGAAGTGTAACATGATGCTTTAAGATGGTTTACTAGCAGTTAAATGTATTCTGAAATAAAACTTTTTTAGTTAGCATTTCTAAGGAATGAATAATTTGATTATTTGTAAATACGCAGAAAACCAAGAACTAATGGCAATGTTATTCTCTAGCTCCCAGGACTAAATACTTCCTCTCTGTAAGTCCAACGAATGAGCCAATGGTGCAGGAGTACAATGGAGCCGTCTATCCAGACGAAATTCTCTTCATGCTTGATAGTCTGGATAATGAGAACTCGACCATAAACTAGAAAAGGTTCACATATAGATCAGGATTGATCTAGATGAATTTAATTTCTCACGAGAGTTCCTTTCTTGTTAACGGAACTCACTTTACGCCTACGTTGTGCCTAGGAATAAAGCAACTCTACACTTGAACCTGCATTAGCGGACAATCCAACCTTTTGAGCTACAGTTTTGAACAGTGAATAGAAAATTTTCAGAACTGAAGCAGATAGCTCGGATAATAGGTACCGTTTAACGTCGCTGCGCGATTAGTTTTAAAAAGTGAAATATGTCAGTGTTTACACAAATTTTCTGTGAGGATTAACATACTACTGTACGAGTACAAATTGCTAGCAAATGTTGCTCTGAAGCACGTCCAGTTACCTGCGTAGGTTGTAGACTTATGTACTGAGAGACACTTAAACTAAATTCATGATTCTTCAGAGTATATGATAAGGGATCATATTTTAATTAAAAATTAATATAACTGTTATAAACAATAGGTGTGGGTATCAGTCAATGACACAACAACATCTAAAAAGATGTTTAATACAGGATGAAGTAAACTACATGTTTCGACCTAATGTGGCCACCATCAGGTTTACATCCGAAATTATGTGGTATTGCTTGATGGGATTGGTATGGATAAGTCACGATGGTGAGATCTCAGCATCTGTGATGTTTATTATATGCTATTTATAGGGGGGAGGGGGTATCTGTAATGTGCGCTATCCTGGGGGTGCAGCTGTAGTATGTCTGCTCGCTGCTTTCTTCTGTAAGTCTCCAGTTACTGTATCCGATGCCTATTGCTGGTGGGCTTTTGTGTTCTGTGGAGAGGAGATAAAAACCAAACAATAACAGCCTATTGTTTATATACACAAAACGGGGATGGCTCAATTTAAAATTAATATAACTGTTATGTTGAACTGTTATTAAAACTGAACAATTTAACTGCTGCTTAATTGTGACTTTTTTTTATTCATTATAATAATTTAAGATAAAGCTCACGCTGTTAACATTACTTTTGCATTAAATTTATTTGTATACTATTTATTGTAACACGTGCTAATTTTGAAGTTAGTGTGTGAATTTCATTACCATAATTTACTGTTTCTGCATACAAATTGTTGGAACTTTCTGTGCCGGATTAGAACTCACGGTGCACTCTTTTATTTCTGTACATTTGTGTTACCTCTCTCACAGTGTGACGTATCCTTCTATCTACTTTCCATATACCATTATCCTCAACAGTACCAACACAGATAAATAGATTCTGTGACGCACGGAACTTAACGTTGTGTGTAAGAACCTTCCATTTTTCCACATTAAGAATCACAGGAATCCGTTCACATGGTTGCTCCAGAGTTCTTGTACTTCTGGATTTTGACTCCATGAGGAAGTTTCCCCCATTTTGATGTTACAAAAACATTACTTACTAATATCTGGCAACCTACACGGTGTCACATCCTAGAGTCTATAACTATTCCTAACTGCTCTCGTGAGAGCCACAGATCTCACATTTTGCTGATGATCTCCAACAATGCTCTGGAAATCTTGTCATAAAACTGTAGTCCTCTGTGAAAGAAAGACAGAGCACGATACCCCACGTATTTCCTTTAAACCCAAGTATCAGACCTGCAGCTGTAGTACCGTGATTTAACAAAGAATCGGTAAGAATAAATGAATGAATGAATGATTGGAAAGTCCTCATACAGCGTTTATTGCAATTATCCTGTGTAAAGCAGATATAAAGTATCTAGTATCTCCTGTTGATTTGGAGATTAATTCGGGGAGCATGGATCTGTAGTACGGTACGTAACTGGAATGTAATTATTCATATCTATATATATTATATCTCTAATTAGTATCAAACAATTTGTTACATTAGACATAATTTGGATGAAGAAGACAATTTTTTTTACCATTTCCTTAATTAAAAGTGAAATACTACAATAATTAAATAAATATCCACATAAATAACAAGATTACGTTCAAATATAGTTAAAATAAAGTATTTACATGAAATAATTTTACGCAATAATATTACCTTGTCCTCATAACACAGTCTCCAATGTCTTGGCCTTTACTCTGCAAAAATAAATTGAGTTTGTGTATAATAGGAGTAGAGATTAAGGTAGCGGATATTGCGTCGTAACACAGGTTACAGATTTGTTGCAAATCGCTTTCTCCATTATTCTACAGTCTAAATTACGCCCCAACCGATGAAATTTTAAAAATTTATATTCTTTATCGCCTTACTGGTGAAACTGTAAAGGGAATGTTTGTCTGCCCACTGAAATATGTTGCTGTCATGCAACACTTCCCGTGTGTTGTTACTTGTATTACATAACAGTGTAAGGTGCTATCTTTATGGTTGCACCGTGCATTTCGTAGAGTCATTTAATTAGCACACCAATCAATGCACATACATAAAATTTCATATTAAAACACTTAAAATCGCTCCAACATGTTTCGATCCTAAGATCATCTTCAGGGAGCTACACCGTTCCTTGTTAAAGTCACATTTTTAAAAACACTCACTGGTTAATTTCCTGATATTAATTGGGTGCTGTGGCAGCATGCTGCCACAGCACCCAATTAATATCAGGAATTTTGTAAGGAGTTTGAAATGGATGGGAAGTGTACCACACTTGTTGAGGTGGAGAAATTTGTACGGAAAAATGAAAGTCACGAAACAAATGAGGAACACAGGGGCATGATGGAAGTTATTTTGAAGAAAGAAAGTGTGTTGGTGTGAATTGAATTTAACAGATGCAGGATAAGATCCAAAATCGGGTCACTGTTATTTTGATAATGATCCTCCGCGTTTACTAAAGTGAGTGAAATTTATTAACCAACATATCTGAACACGAGATTTCCTATAAAGTTTCTGCCCAGTGCAGTTAATCCGTTGCTGATTGGCATGAGAATTATCACATGTAAACATAAATGTACCAACAATCTTTGAACACGTATCAGAAGAAGTTTTATACTATAATTTTTCTTAATTTACCAATGAAATACGTTCTAAATTAAGTAAACCTATGAGTAATTAAATGTGCTTTTACAATGTTAACGTATTAATAGAATATCTGCAGGTCTCTTGGCTGGATTTTCTGTAAAGCAAAGTTATTTCAAGACCGTGCAGTTACAAAGCATGAAGATAGAAAATTTATTTGAAGATTAAGTTAATTTATTCACACAAATTTTGCGTGTCTTAGTCAGAACTCGAAATGTGTTTTTTTGTGTATGAATAAAATACATCGTAATAACTCTGTGTTGGAGATTTACCTACAAAGTATAACATTAAATAAACAGTAGCACATAGAGTACGTTTAATGAAGCTGTAGTTTTACTCACAATACATAACATGAGGTACAATAGAGTATTCATGAAACATGCCTAGAAAACGTACAGTTTTCTTTGCACGTTCTGCAGGCCTGCGTCGAATTTCACCACACACGTGTAGGCTAATGTGGGTAATGAAGTTGCTCCGAGTTTTCTTAAGACATTCAGTTACTAGCGCCTGTCTCTACATATACAATTACACATTTCACTTGTAACTTCATTACAGTCCTTGGAATTCTTCTCGTGTAAAATTTCTATTCTGATGTGAAAGAAATGCGCCTCTATTTAAGAGTTTATGAACAGGCCGACACTGTCCAGATCTTCGACAAAGAAGAGTATCTCCTCTGGGTAGTTGGAGTTGTCGTGTTCTTGAATGTGGAGCTGGTTCCATTCGTTCACGGACAGGAAGTTGTTTGAGTGCACACCTGTAGAGCATACGTTTGTGAGTTCCAAGAAATCACCTCACCATTTAAGGTGATTTGATCAAACGTCACTGTCATTCCTATATAGACTCGCTCATCCAATTCAAGAAGTCCACAGAAGACAGCAGATTTTTGAAAAGCTACTGGACTTGCAGCTAATGAAGGAATTACGTCCATATTATGTGGGCTGGATGTTAGTTGTCGTGTTCACAAGATTTCGCGCCATTAATTTGTGATATGCTGCGATTCAGTAAATAAAACATAATTTCTATTATAACAGGTAACGTTGGGGAGCAGTGCGGGGGTAATCGAAAACATATACCTATGGGAAGGCAGTACATTTTCGATATAGGTACACTTCTGATCAGTGTAAGGATTAACGAATTTTTTTCGCTTGTTGATGTTGGTAACACTTTTCTGACTGTGGTGGCATGATTCGGATGGCTTGTGTTAATTTCATCCACACAGCATTCTGTGTTTCAGACCTACAACTTTTATTCTTGGGGGAAAGTGACTACTGCTGTTTAGCTATTTGCAATGGTATAAAACTGTCTATTTTTCTCTAGTACCTAAGGGTATTAGGTTAAGTTAGAGTGAAACTTTTTGTGCACGCGTTTTTAGGCATCACCTCGTGGCTGGTTTGTGTAGCAGTTACTTTCATTTCTTGAAGTACTTTGGTATTAACTGGTTGTTTGGTATTAACTGGCTGTTTGTATTAAGTGGCTGTTTGGTATTAATTGGTTGTTTGGTATTAACTGGTTGTTTGTATTAACTGGTTTTTTTTGTATTAAGTGGCTGTTTGGTATTAACTGGTTGTTTAACATTAAGTGGCTGTTTGGTATTAACTGGTTGTTTGGTATTAAGTGGTTGTTTGTATAAACTGGTTGTTTGTATTAACTGGTTGTTTGGTATTAACTGGTTGTTTGGTATTAACTGGCTGTTTGGTATTAACTGGTTGTTTAACATTAAGTGGCTGTTTGGTATTAACTGGTTGTTTGGTATTAAGTGGTTGTTTGTATAAACTGGTTGTTTGTATTAACTGGTTTTTTTTGGTATTAACTGGTTGTTTGCTATTAACTGGTTGTTTCTTCTGTTCGATCTCAGGCGCAATTTCGATCGGTACGGTAGGTACACTTGCGATCAGACAAAAAATGCTTCTCAAAATTCAAATCAGCACTACTAACTAAGGTCCAGTTATGTAACGCATAGTTTAATACAGCCTGGCGCTTGCACAGGGAGAAAGAGATCATTCGACCGGAATTTTCCAAGTCAAACTCAGCATTGCGACGTTCCTAGTATTTTAGGGAAGATGAGGGGCACGATATCTATTGACATGAATAAACAAAACTTACATTTGCGGTAATTTATTATTATTATTATTTCATTATGGGAAATATTGTATTATATTAAGACACAAATAGGCACGAAAACGACGCTTCAGTAGCCTTTACTCTTACATCTAATGAGAATGTTTTTACGCAACATATTGCAGCGTGACTTTCTGTGGTTTGGTTTACCATCTTGCAGCTGATCAAAATCTAGAAGAAACCCGAAATAAAAAAGTATTTTTCCAACAACGGCAAAACGAACAACCAGTGGTGACAGTAATTTCATTGGCACAAGAATAGAAGAGAGATTCACTGTTACAAAAAATCGCCAGCGAAGGATGACAAGTGTGATTATTGCTTCTTTAACTATTTCATTGCCAAATCTATGAAAAAAGTGACTGGGTGTGCTTCCAGAAGTAGAATGTCTGTTATCACGAAATATGCACTGGTGCGAAAGGCAAGAGGTATTCATTTGTGGTTAATGTCACTGATCAAAATTGTACGACCAAGTGATCGGAACTGTGAATACGGAGGTACATTTTCGATCAATTGTAACGAGATTTCTATTTTTTTTTTATAATTACAATATTAAAAACTTTCATATGAAAAAAATCTGACATATTCATCAAGCTACACAGAACATGTTTCAGCATTGTAATTTTATCGTGTTCATGTATTTCACACATTAAAGCGTGTTTTGTCTGAAATGATCGAAACTGTACCACCTTACCATAATTTACAGAGCCACAAACAACAATGGGGACCGCGGTAGCACAGTGGTTATGGTGCTGTGCCACAAATCGGATGGTCGTTGGTTCGATTCCAGATGGTGTCATTGGAATTTTTCGTTGACATAATCTTCCCGATCGTACTATGGCCCTGGGGTCGACTCAGCCTCTTATAGAAATGAGTACCAGGGGTATTTCCTGGGGGTAAAGGCGGCTGGTGCTTAAGGCTGACAACCTTACCACCATCCTGGGCCATTGTCACGTAATCTGGGAACCTTAACTTCCTGGAACCATCTGGGCACCTCGGACCTGTAATGTGACTGATTTGCCTTTTATTTTTTACAAACAACAATAAAGCTATAATTTATTTATTGCTTTTTAAGGTGCTGAAACTTCGACACTTCGGCAAGTAGACTGGAAATATCTGGCAAATTGTGAAATGTGGTGGTGGAGTAGCATGGAGAATATCGGCTGGAGCGATCGTGTGAAAAATGGAAGAAGTATTACAAAGAGTCAAGAGAGGAATATCCTACATACAGTAAAGAATAAATAAGACTAATTGAATTGATCACATCTTGCATATGAACTGCCTTCTAAAAGACGTTATTAAAGGAAAATAGAGGGATGGATAGAAGTGATGGGAAGGCGAGGAAGAAGACGTAAGCAGCTACTGGATGGCCTTAAGGAAAAAAGAGGATACTATAAATTGAAAGAGGAAGCATTAGCTCGAGCACTGTGGAGAATACGCTTTGGAAGAGGCCATGGATCTGTCATAAGACAGACTACGAACTGAATGATGGTACATAACACACACGTGGCTGACGAGTAGATGCTTATTGTTCAAGTAAACAGTCCGAAATTTTTGTTTGTACTGAGGATTTTTTCGAGCACTCGGCTCTAAATCACGCTATTCCTCACCTTCATCATTGATCACTAGCAAATGATCCTTTACGAATAATCTGCATACCGGTTAATCAGCACGCAGTTAATCACCAGTACATTGCATGATATTTGCTGCAATGTCTGCGACAACAAGACACAAGCCGATGTACAGAAGAAAACACAGAAACAGCGAAACTTATGGGCATGTAACACTACATCTAGATGTGTCCCAAACTGGATACGAACCCACAATATTACTCTTCGATGATTCAAGGCAACACCATACATAGTCTGCTGGTTCCAGAGCTTATAAAGTGTATAAAATGTCTTTCTAATCATAATCCTATTTTAATGAGTATTAGGAAAGAAGACGCTGTCACCACCACATCAATCACGAAGCCTGTGATATTACAAGGAAAACTGTAACTGCTGTACCACTGTGATTGCGTGAGATTGCAACCTACTCCCAAGAATTTTTTGCTAATGTGCTAACTTCTAGCAATGGGTATTGAAGATACGTTGTGAACATGGCAGGAGCACACCAAAACTATTATACTGAACTGAAGAGACTTTTGCCCGGTTTTGCATTTCCTTGACTTACCGTTCATGGCTTCCAGTGCCACATTGCTGCCGGATGCCTTTAGATAGAAGAATCTGCTGTCTGCTTTTGTAAACCGCAATGGATCCTCCAATACGCCCTCCAGTTCGTTGACGTCTAACACTGCTATTTCTCTTAATGACTGTGTGATCAACCGAAAAGTCATACTCGTTAACACATAGTTACAAGAGCACACGCTCCACAATCTTCATTCGAAAACCATGCATTTACATCAAAACTTACGAACTGCATAGAGTCAAGACCTTCCCCCAAATATATTAACACGCGTATTTGCAGCAGTCCACTACTGGATCTCATTCCGAACACGTTAAACCCAGTTCACAAACTTAAATTTTATTTCCTTAATATATATTTTAATATTTCCTAATATTTACGAGGTTTCCTGCACTTAGGCTTTTTTTTTTCAATCAACATTTTATATCCGTTTATAACATCACTCAGTGTATACTACATGTGTCGCCAATACTATGCTCTTTGAGTAAACTGAATATTATTTAGTGAACGGTACATATTACGAAATCTACGTCGTACAATTTTTGTAAATGTTTCACAATTGCAAAAATGAAACTGAATAAACGTTTTTTCAAAATTTATCTGACTTGTTCTGAATATAAATTTTGTAACCTTTTAAAGAGTTCAAGTCTTCAAAGTTGTTCATTCACACGGTCATAGGTGCTCTCTTTATTCGACAGAGAATATTTAAGTGACCATTAAGACAAGGGAAGTACCCGAACTGTCAACCAGTACAAAACACGTAACTGAGAATTCTAGGGCGGTTAGCCGTCGGAAATGACGCACTGGGAAATAAAAGGTAATACAAGACTTTTACTCCCAGCCAATTAAAAATATACACTATGGAAAGGAACACAACACTCTATAAACATACTTCAACATACTTCTAATAATCATTGCTACGTTGCCTTATTTGGAAAGCTTCATGAGTAAGCGCTATAAGAAATAAAACAGCAAACGTTTATGACGTCATCACACTGATGCTTTGCTGCACACATGTGAAGGTCGGCCGAATTTTTTTTTCACTTGATTCCAGGTTGCGACTTCACTCAAAAAACCAACAGTTTTATATAATATAACAAACTTACCGATATCTGCAGTTTCTTGTCTGACGTCATGCTCAAACAGACTTTAGTGGCCTGGTGCACCGGCAGTACCATCTTTGTTTCCCCAACTTCAGCACTTGTGTAGTAGTACAGCGAGAAATCGACTGCAAGAAGCAGAAAAGCCCTTCGAAACTGAAGCCTGAAGAAAGTCTTACCGCGGTACTGCGTGTAACTCAGATTGTTTTCATTCAGACAATAAGGGCAGCAAACCCTCTGAACTTTAGGACCGTGAAATATTTCCAAGTTGTCGTCTCATAATTTTACGAAACCCCTCATTCCGGATAATCAGGAAGAGACTCAAACCCAGTACCTCCAGAGCGCAAGCTCATAAATTTACCAGTACAACTACTCTGCCTGGTTGTATATAACTATGTGCTACTTTGATGTACTTTCTACATTTATTTGTTTCAACGTCTGTGGTTCTGTCAATAAAACAGCAGTTACAGATCTCAGTAATATAAAATTTGAACTTCAGTAGGTTTACTTTCAGAATTTCTTCCTTCTAATTTCACATAAACTACGTTCTGCTATATTCCGTCTTCTCACAACGGCGCTTATGACATGCATTTGTCATTTAGATGTACAAAAAGATAACTAAGCCTTCGCAAGTCTTGTTATGATTTTTGAATGGAATGCTGACGTTCTCGAGCTCTGTATATACCAACGGCAGTATTCATATTCTTTCGACAGAAGTTTCTTTTTAACTGTGATTAAGTATGTTATTAGTTATATAAGAATTTTATTACCTCCTATATATATATATATACAGGTGTCCCAGGAGGAATGTGCCAGACTTCGGGAGGGTGTTCCTTATGTTAAAGTATACCGATATAACCCAAAACACCTATGTCCAAAGTTGAACGGTTACGGAGATAATG
>Ga0123354_10007077_pt1 | contig 16789 bp, 14 predicted proteins | sample TergutLab28metaG_2_FD_97872 | JGI IMG/M metagenome (GOLD analysis project Ga0123354, IMG submission 97872) | Labiotermes labralis P4 segment gut microbial communities from Petit-Saut dam, French Guiana - Lab288 P4 | ecosystem: Host-associated > Arthropoda: Insects > Digestive system > Gut ...
CAGGGCGTCGTCCTGCTGGACGGCGGTCAGCGCCCCCGGCCCGCACACGTCGACGCACTGCAGACAGCCGGTGCACTTCCACGGATCGATCACCACGGAGTACATCGCCCCGGTCCCGGGTTCCTTCTTCTCCATCTGGTCGAAGATCGGGCGGATGCGCCCGACCGGATACGCGTCGACCTCGGCGATGATCGCGTTCAGATGCTCCTCGGCCAGGCTCGGCACGACGCTCGACGCGACGCGGACCACCTGAGCGAAGCCCGGAGCCTTCGTGTCCTCCAGGTAGATCGCGCGTACCTTTTCGGCCCATTCGTTGGCGAAGCCCAGCAAGTACGATTTGTGCTCATCGCTCAGTTTGGCGCCCCTGATGGCCAGAGCCAGCACATCCACGATCTCATGCGCCTGGTTCGGGATCGCCGAATCGGGGCAAGCCAGCGCGCATTCCAGGCAGGCCGTGCAGATGTCGATGTCAACAACCGGCACATCGCGGCGGAAAATACCCTTGTTTTTATCCGCACCAGTCGCCACGGGAATGAACATGCCCGTACCTGGCAGGACCGGAGAGCTCCCAGCCCAGCCTTCACGGAAGGGACGAGCGATCATGTCATCGAAGTACGTCGCGTCGTACAGCCCGGAAGGAGACGTGCCGGTGTCGGGGACCATACGCCCAGTCAGAATCGGTGTCTTGGCCACTGAGGCCGAGTCAGACCCGGCAAACTCAGGCTGGGTGTAGTCGACAACTTGAGTTGCGTCGATGGCGTCAGTGATGACCGCCATGTTGGCGTCCACCACGGCCCCGCCCTTGGCGCCGAACTTCTTCTCCAGTTCGTGGCGGGCCAGCGCCTTGGCCGCCTTGGGATCGGCGCCGCGCGAGACCCGTTCGACGTGCCCGATGACCGCACCGATAAAGGCGACACCCATCATGCGAATCTCCAGGTTGGCAGTGGGCGCATTCTTCTTGGCCACGCCGAACGCGTCGATGACCATGAACTGGATGTTCTTGTCACGAATCTCTTTGCGGGCGTACGGCGGGAGCGCATTCCAGACGTCGATCGGTGTCTTGTCGGACTGCATGATGAAGGTGCCACCCTTGATCAGGCCGCGCAACGGATGGTCGTGCTCGAAGACCTGGTGGTCGGGCGAGATCACGATCTCGATGTCTTCTAGGGAATTGTTCGTGAACAACACTGGCTCAGGCGACAGGGTGATGTAGAAGTTGGTGGCTGCCCCAGACTTCTCCGACCCGTACTTCGGCGCGGACTTGGAATGCATGTGAAGCATGGACGAGAGCATGTCGGTCAAGAGCTTTCCGGTGGCGACTGTGCCGTACCCGCCGACGGAATGGAACCGGATGCGCAAGGCTTCGGGTGGCAGCAAACCGGGAGGATTCTCCTTGGTCACCAGGGCCATGACCTCGGTCTCGGGATAGGCGGCACGCAACCGGTCTTGCAAGGCCGCCAGAGTCTCCGTGGCTGGGTTCTTGACGAAGAATTGAGAACCGACATAGACCAGCGGTACCTTCGGCCCGTCGATCATGTTCTGCACTACGGCGACGATGTCGCGCGGTTGCACATCGTGGGAGCCCAAGCCGAAGATGGCCGTCGTCAACGTCAGGTCGTCGGAACTGATCCCGGCCCCGAACATGGCCTGCTTGACCGCGCGCACCAGCGCGGTGTCCTCGGAACGCTCCATCACGGTGACCTGCTTGGCGCCCTTGATGGCCTCGACGAATTCCTCGTCCGGGAAGGGAGAAAGCAGTTTGACCGAGACCACGCGCAGCTTGATCCCCTGGCTTTCGAAGTACGGCAGGAGCGCGCGGACATCATGGGTGATCGACCCGAGACCGACAAGAACCATGTCGGCGTCCTTGGGACCATAGGTTTGAATGGGGGAGTAGACCCGTCCGGTCAGTTCGCCGTACTCACGCATCGCCTGGCGCACCAGGTCGGGAACCGCGACGGCGAAGTGGGTCCGGTGGTCGGCCGAGCCGGCCTGGAAATCGGGCTGGTTCTGGACTCCGCCGATCAGACCCGGGTTGTTCGGATCGACCAGTGCTGGGACCAATCGGCGTGTGCCTTTCTGCCACGCGCCCTTCCAGGCCCTCCGCCACGCGCCACGCAGGTCCTGGGGCAGATGGGTTTCGGTCTTGGCCACCAGTTTGGCGTCGTTGTCTTTCTCGATGGCGTCGGCGTTCTTGTCGAGGTAGGTCCGCAGCGCCGCAACGCCCTCGCCTGTCAGAGCGTCTTGATGGGAGTCGATCCACCGGGACAGGTAGGCGACCCGCCCCTTGGCCCCGAACAAGATGTCCTGGGCCACCGTCGGGCAGGGAATCCGGCCCATGGGGTCACCGAGGTAAGCCTTGAGCAGCTCAGGTTCCGGCAACAACATTTCGCTCATCACGTGGCTGGTGGCGAAGCCGTCCATCGCGTTGGCGACAGGCACCAGGGTCAGTGAGGTGGTGCGGTACGAGATGGCGGCCAGGTCGGCTGCCTCCTGCGGGTCGGAGCCGAACAATATGGTGTATCCGGCCGGCAACAATGAGTAGATATCGTCATGGCCCGCCATGACATTCAGGGAGTGACGGGTGACCACACGAGCCGCCACCTGCAAGACGAAGCCGCCGATCGTCTTGCCAGCCGTCACGTAGTGCGATTCCAGACCGTACAAAATCCCCTGAGCCGAACTGGCGTTGGAGATGAAGTTTCCGCCGATCAGAGCAGCACCCAGGGCACCAGACTGTGCCGAATGCTCGCCTTCCGCCTCGACGAAGAAGGGATGTTTGCCCCAGACGTTCAGGGCGCCTTCCGCGCGCCCGGCTTCGAAAATCTCAGAGATTTCGGTCGAGGGGGTGATGGGGTATCCGATCACACCTCCGCACACATGCCTCATGACATAAGCCACGGCACCATTGCCGTTGATGACATCCGGGACGCCCGGATATGCGGGCTTCTGACTCATTCTTGTACCTTTCCTTCATGTGCAGGACTTCACCTGCTGTCATCCGACATCCAGCGCGGCCGGGCATCACGTACCTTGCGTGCTGAAGCATCCTGCGCCGTCAGCCCACTTCTGACCTTGTGATGCTATCAGGTCCAAAGTTTGCAGCCTACGGCAGTTCGACATGTACGACGGTACCGTATCGATAGCTTGGTGAATCCGCAATGGACACACATTCTCCGTACACACCTCAGTCTGGATCCTACCCTGAAATCACCCCTGCCAAGCACCACAGGACGCACAACCGACCTGTGTCGATGGTTCTGAAACGAGCCGGGCCTTCCTGCGGCTGTCAAGCGACGAAAACCTGTGGCGATCCACCAGTTGTTCACGCGAGAATCATTGTGAGATGACTCACTGTCCGAATTCCGACACGCGTGGAAATGTGTTGACTGACCTTCGAAATCAGAGTTAAGCTTTCGGTCGTATAGTTAGTGAAACTAATCATTTGATCGAGGAGGTGCCCGGGTGGCCGATTTCGAGTCAACACTCAACGATCTCCTGCTGGACACCTTCAACACCATCCTCAAATACGAGTCACAATCGCTGAAAAGCATCATGGGCGTCACGATCACCATCGGCGAGGCGCACATGCTCGATTGCATCGCCCGGCTCGGGGAGCAGGCCACCATCAGTGCCATCGCGGCTCACATGCAACTCGCCATGCCCACCACGACTGTCGCCATCAAGAAGCTGGAACAGAAGGGGTACGTGGTCAAGGCGCCATCCGTGGTGGACGGCAGACGAGTCTCCGTCAACCTGACCGAACAAGGCCAGCTGATCGACCGGGCTCACGCTATCTTCCACCGGCGCATGGTGCTTAATGTCAGCAGACAAATCCAACCCGACGAAAGAGAAGTACTGTTGGAGGCTATCGGGCAGCTCAACAAGTTCTTCCGCCACCAGACGGAGACAACCGAATGACAATCAAGATAACCGGTACGGGGATCGGTCTTCCCAAGCACCACGTCACCAATCAAGAGTTAGCCGAGGTCACCGGCCTGGACACCTCCGACGAGTGGATTTCGACCATGACCGGGATCAAGGCCCGATATATCTGCGACGACGAGACGATCACGGACCTGGCCACGACCGCGGCCATCGACGCTCTGGCAGACGCCGGCACGTCGGCGACGGACATTGACTATATCTTGTGCGCGACCATCGGCGGCGACACTCGTACTCCGGCCCTGGCCTGCGCCGTCGCTGAGCGGATCGGAGTCGAATGCGCGGCGGCGGACCTGAGCGGCGCCTGCACAGGTTTCTTGTACGCCTTGGACATCGTATCGTGCCTGATCCAAGCCGGACGGGCCTCCACCGTCCTGCTGATCTGCGCCGAAAAAATGTCGGCCCACCTCGACTACACCGACCGCAACACCTGCGTCCTGTTCGGCGATGGCGCCGCAGCAGTCGTGGTAACCGCCGGTTCGGCACTGAAGTACATCCACGTCACCTCCCACCCCGACACCCAGGTCCTCTCGCTGGCGAACCGGATGACGGGCAATAGTCCTTTCACCCACCATCGCGACGAGGTCGGCTTCGTCCACATGGAGGGGCAGAAAGTTTTCAGGTACGCGGTGACGTACATGGAGCGCGAGGTGGTCAAGGCCCTGGCCACCCTGGGTCTGGAACCCGATGACGTCGACTATTACCTGGTTCACCAGGCCAATCGCCGGATCATCGAATCCGCTATCTCGCGCCTCAAACTCAGCCCGGACAAGTTCCCCATGAACATCGACCGGTACGGCAACATGTCGTCGGTCTCCATCCCCGTACTGCTGCATGAGCAGTTGGCCGCCGGCGCGATCAAGCCCGGCGACACCCTCGTGATGTGCGCGTTCGGGGCAGGTATGACGTACGGCAGTTGTGTCGTGGAATGGGAATGACCCGTTCCTACAAGAAACAATTATGGAGGTAGAAATGTTCGATGAAGTCACTCAGGTGATTCGGGAATACAAAGGTGACTTGGGTCTGGTGATCACACCCGAAACCACGTTCTCGTCGCTGAATCTGGACTCCTTGGAGACCGTTGAATTGGTGATGAAGGTCGAAGAGAAGCTCAACGTGTCCATCGATATGAATGGCGACATCAATTGCGTGGGCGACCTGTTGGCCGTGCTGGAAAAGGTCCAGTAATCTGCCATGATCACATCCGAGATATGTGATCTTCTCGGCATCCGTTACCCCATCTTCCAAGGCGCTATGGCGTGGATCGCCGACGCTTCGCTTGCAGGAGCGGTGTCCAACGCCGGAGGATTGGGGATCATCGCCGGAGGCAGTGCTCCGGCGTCGGTGATTGCCGAGCAGATCCGATTGGTCCGGACGCTGACGGACCAGCCCTTTGGCGTGAACATCATGCTGAAGAGCCCCGACGCAGCGGATTTGGCCGAGTTGGTGACGCAAGAGAGAGTACCGGTTGTCACGACCGGAGCCGGCAACCCGGCTGTCTATATGAAGAAGTGGTTGGAGGCCGGGATCACCGTGATCCCCGTGGTGCCATCCTCGGCGATCGCCAAGATGGTCCAGCGGCTCGGCGCCCACGCCGTCGTGGCTGAAGGCGGAGAGAGCGGCGGCCATGTCGGCGATCTGACCACCATGGCCCTCGTGCCACAGGTCCGCGACGCGGTGACCATCCCCGTCCTGGCTGCCGGTGGCATCGGCGACGGTCGCGGAATGGCGGCAGCTCTGATGCTGGGAGCCTGCGGAGTCCAGATGGGCACGAGGTTCCTGGTCGCCAAAGAATGCACCGTCCACCAAACGTACAAAGACAAGATCCTGGCCGCGAAGGACATCGACACCATGTCGACCGGCAAGCGGTTGGGCCATCCCGTACGCGCTCTGAAGACGCCTTTCACCCGGATGTTCTTCGAGAAAGAGTACGACTCCACTGTCAGCAACGAGCAACTGGAGCAGTTGGGTGAGGGAGCATTGCGCCTAGCTGCCAAAGAAGGCGACGAGGAGCGGGGCAGCTTCATGGCAGGACAGATCGCTGGTCTGGTCCATGAAGAGCAAACCGCCGCCGAGATCATTCATGATGTCATCACCGAGGCTGAAGCTCTTCTGAAAGGAGCCCCGTCATGGGTCGCCTAGCTCTGGTCTTCGCCGGCCAGGGTGCACAAACCCCAGGTATGGGCCGGGAGATCTACCAAACATCCGCCGCTGCCAAGCAGGTCTTCGACGAGTGCGAGGCCACGCTGCCCGGAGTGAAAGCCCTGTGCTTCGAGGGGCCCAAAGACCAGTTGAATCTGACCGTCAACACACAGCCCTGCTTGTTCGCCGCCGACATGGCCTGTGCCAACGCCCTGCTGGAGGCCGGTGTGAAAGCCGACGGTGTGGCGGGCTTCTCCCTGGGCGAACTCGCCGCTGGATGCTACGCCGGTTTGTTCAACCAGGAGGACGCGTTCGAGTTCGTCCGTTTCCGGGCCGAGGCCATGCACGAATGCAGCACGACCCACCCCGGCACGATGTTCGCAGTGTTCGGCCTTCCGGCCTCCCAAGTCGAGACGCTGTGCCTGGCGATCGGGCCGGTGTACCCGGTCAACTACAACTACCCGGACCAGACTGTCGTGGCCTGCCCGATGGACGTGGCCGGAGCCGTGTCCCAGGCGGTCGTCGCCGCGGGCGGCAAGGCAGTACGCCTGGCGGTCAGCGGCGCCTTCCACTCCGCGCTGATGAACGAAGCGGCCCATCGCCTCGCGGCGGTCGCTGCCACGACACACTTCGACACCCCATCGATCCCGTTGTACGCCAATGTGACCGGCCGCCCGTACGGCGACCCGAAGACCCTCCTCGCCGAGCAGGTCAACCATCCGGTGCGCTGGCAGCTCACGATCGAGAACATGATCGCCGATGGATTCGACACCTTCGTCGAAGTGGGCCCCGGGACAACCCTGACGAGTTTCATCCGCAAGATCAACCCGTCGGTGCGCACCGCCAGTGTGCGCGATCACGATTCCTTCATCGAAACCAGGAAGATGCTCGATGCTTAGTCAACGTCATGCCCTCATCACCGGCGGATCGCGCGGGATCGGACGGGCCATCGCTCTCGAATTGGCCCGCTCCGGCGCCGACATCTCTATTTTCTATGCCTCGGAGGACCAAGCCGCCGAGGCCACCTGCAACGAGGCCCGGGCCTTCGGAGTCAGGGCCAGGGCGTTCCACTGCGACATCTCGGACGCCACATCAGTGGCAGCCGCGTGCGAGGCCGTCCTGGCAACCGATCCGTCGCTCGACATCCTGGTCAACAACGCGGGAGTGACCCAGGACAGTTTGATGATCCGCATGAGCGAGGCCAGCTTCGACCATGTCCTGGGAGTCAACCTGAAAGGCGCGTTCAACGTCACCCGGGCGTTGATCCGCCCGCTGATGAAGTCTCCCCACGGCCGGGTGATCACCATCTCGTCGGTGGTCGCCATGATGGGCAATGTCGGGCAGGCCAACTACGCGGCCGCCAAGGCCGGACTGATCGGTTTCACCAAGTCACTGGCCCTGGAGATGGCTGGGCGCCATGTCACCTGCAACGTTGTCGCCCCCGGTTTCATCGAGACCGACATGACCTCCGCCCTTCCCGAGGCAGCGGCACAAGCGTTGCTGAGCACCGTACCTCTGAAGAGAGCGGGCCGTCCCGAAGACGTCGCGCATGCTGTTGCTTTCTTGGCTTCAGATGGGGCCGCCTACATCACCGGACAGGTGCTGCAAGTGGACGGGGGAATGCGATTGTGACATCGCCACACGGGCAGGAGGAATTCCCGACGCATGGCGGGTGAACGCGCGACGGCGACACACACCGTACTGAGAAGGGAAAACAGCATCGAATGAAGAATAGTCAGGAGGAGAGCGGATGAGCCGCGTTGTCATCACTGGGATGGGGTGTATCAGCCCACTCGGCAACGATGTTCCCACGATGTGGGCGAGTTTACTGGCGGGTCGGCATGGCATCGGACCCATCACCAGATTCGACACCACAGGAATGAAGACGCATTTGGCGGCCGAGGTCAAGGACTTCGACCCCGAACTGTATCAAGACAAATCCGATGTCAGGAAGACCGACCTCTACGCCCAGTACGCGATGGCGGCCGCCTGCCAGGCGATGGCCGACTCGGGTCTGGAGGGCAACATCGACCCCCACCGTTTCGGGGTCTACATCGGTTCCGGCATCGGCGGGATTTCGACATCGATCCGCGAGACCGAAGTGATGCTCACCCGCGGGCCCAACCGGATTTCACCCTTCTTCGTCCCGATGATGATCGCCAACATGGGCTCGGCCCTGGTGGCCATCCGCTTCGGCGCCAAGGGCCCCAACCTTCCGGTCGTGACCGCTTGCAGCACGGGTACGAACGCGATCGGCGAGGCCTACCGTGCCATCAAGGTCGGGGCCGCTGACGCGATCTTGGCCGGCGGGGCTGAAGCAGCGATCAATCCCCTGGCCATCGGCGGTTTCTCCAACTGCATGGCTTTGGCGACGACCGATGATCCCGACCGGGCTTCCATCCCGTTCGACAAGAATCGTTCTGGTTTCGTCATGGGTGAGGGCGCTGGAGTCGTCGTCGTGGAGGACCTGGAGCATGCGATGCGGCGTTCCGCTCCGATCTACGCGGAGATCATCGGCTATGCGAATACGTGCGATGCGTTCCACATGACCGCTCCCCAACCCGACGCGGAGGGCAGCACGGCCATGATCAAGCTCGCCTTCGAAGACGCCGGGGTGAGCGCGGACGACAAGTTGTATATCAACGCTCACGGTACCTCGACCCCGCTCAACGACAAGATTGAGACGATGGCGATCAAGCAGGCCCTGGGTGAGATGGCGTACCACGTTGCTATCAGTTCGACGAAGTCGATGACCGGCCACACCTTGGGGGCGGCTGGCGGCATCGAAGCGATCACGTCGATCAAAGTCCTCCAATCCGGCAAGATCGTTCCAACCCTCGGCCTGACCGAGCCCGACGAGGACTGCGATCTCGACTACGTCCCCGGCCAGGTCCGCGAGGCCGACGTCGAGACAGCCCTGTCCATCTCTTTGGGATTCGGCGGCCACAACGCCGGAATCCTGATGCGTGGCTTGAAGTGAGCTGACATGAACAGACAAGAACTGATGGAAATCCTTCCTCACCGCCACCACATGCTGCTCGTGGACGAGGCCCACATGGAAGACGAAGCGGCGGTTGGGCAGTACACCGTCCGGGGTGATGAATTCTTCCTCCAGGGCCACTTCCCAGGCAACCCCGTTGTCCCGGGCGTCATCCTCTGCGAGATGATGGGCCAATGTTCATGCGTCCTGATGGCGCAGCAGTTGGCCGGCGCGACCCCGTACTTCTCCGGAATGGACAAAGTCCGCTTCCGCCGCAAGGTGGTCCCCGGTGACACGATCGTGTTCACAACCCGCCTGGTGAACTCCAAGGGCGCGTTCTACTTCATCTCCGGTACCGGTTCGGTCGGCGACCAAGTCTGCGTATCAGCAGACCTGTCCTTCGCCGTGGTGGCAAACCCCGCTGGGTAGGTTTCACCCTGAGAGTACAGCCACGGCGAAGAGACGTGACACCGGCTACGTTCGTACATACTGCGATTTTCACTGACAACACGGCACGGCAATGAGTGTTGACATACCCCGGCGTGAGGTCGACATCAGTGTGCTGACATCAAGTCAGCCAGACCAACAGTCCTGATAACAGGTGGCCCTGACCACCGTCAACCAGAAACCGATCCTTGGGAGACGGGGAGTCTGAGGACTGTTTTTAGCTTGTCAGGAGCTGTTTTTCTGGGATCGGATAGGTAGATTTCGTGATGGCGACGGGCATTCGTGAAGTCCGGCACAAAACCGTGAGCGGTGGCGTACTCGTCCATGGCCGCGATGGTGGGAGGCTCGTCATCGTAAGAGCCGAGGTGCATCGCCTGGACGCAGAGTCCTTCCGTGATGGTGATCAGGTGAGCCGGTGTCGTGTCGAGTTTCACCCTCTTCTTCGCGAGGCCCTTGCGTGCGGTCTCCAACACCGATTCGGTTACGAAGTCTGGTTGCCGGATCATCATCGTCCAGACAAACTTCGACTTGTCCAGTTCTGTCGGGAAGACTCCTTCAAGCAACTCGTCTGGGTGTGGGACGGGCAACGAACTCTCATCCGCCGCAGCACCCACTTGGTCGATGTCCCACAACCCCTCCAGCGGCGGTACCACATATTCCATGACCGCCTTGTTCGTCATCTTGATCGCGTACGACAAGGTGTACAACATCTCAATCGCCGAAACATACTCCGTACTGGAACTGGGATCCCCATGCCCGTCCACAGCAATGAACGTCATCTGCGGCACATCCACAACCGACACCCCAGAAGGCTGGTAGAACTGCTTATCCGTCTTCTTGAAATCAATCATCAGTGAATCCACCTCTTACTCACGCAGACCGTCAGGACCGCTATTCAGTCCAGCCTATGCCATTTGGGTGGTACACGGGAGTTGGGCAACTCCTCCTCTCGCGCACAGATTCCCCGACCCTGTCACCAAGGCGGCACACCGGTGCTGGGCATCCCGATCACCTCGTTTCCTCTCATCTGCCCGAGTGACACTGTGCAGGGCTCAGATTTTGTCCGAGGCCACCCGTAGGATGAGAGGTATGAGTGATGGACTGCTGGCCGAAGCCGAATGGGTCAGGGTCGAGGCGACCCTGGGTCTGACTGCCGACACGCAGTCGGCGCGGGGACAGTTTTTCACGCCTGAGCAGGCGGCGGTGCTGATCGCATCGATGCCTCACCTGCCGTTTGGCGATCCGATCAAAGTGCTGGATCCCGGAGCCGGGTCAGGGATGTTGACAGCGGCCATTGTCGAGCGCCTGGTCAGTGAAGCACCTAGTCGGAAGGTCGAGGTGAGGTCTGTCGAGGTCGACGCCAGCCTGATCCCGGCGCTTGAGAGGACCGCTGGGTTGTGCCGGGATTGGGCGTACTCCCATGGCGCGGATGTGTCAGTCAACGTGGTTCAGGGTGACATCATCGAGCACTCGACAGGGCTGGAGTCGCAACTCAAGGAGGAGTTCGACGTGGTGGTGATGAATCCACCCTATTTGAAGTTGGGGGCTGGTTCGCCACAACGCCGGGCGCTGGAGTCCCTGGGGTGGGACGCCCCGAATCTGTACGCAGCGTTCCTAGCCATCGGGGTTGAGGCGCTAAAGCCCGGTGGGCAGTTGGTGGCGATCACACCTCGGTCGTTCGCGAATGGACCGTACTTCGGGCAGTTCCGGAGGAAATTGTTACAGCAGCTAGCGATCAACCGCCTACACACTTTCGAGTCCCGCTCAACTGTGTTTTCCGACAACGGAGTGCTGCAAGAGAACATTGTCTTCTCAGCCACCAAGACACGTGAGCGCGGTCCAGTGTTGATCACTGCCAGCCAAGACCACCTTGGCACCATCACTCAGCGGCTCGTGCCGTACCCCGAGTTAGTGTCGCCTCTGGACCAACAGCAGTTCATCAGGATCATGATCGACGACAACGACGCGCAGGCCACTACAGTAATCGCGGCACTGCCAGCAACTCTGAACGATCTGGGCTTGTCTGTTTCAACCGGTCGGATCGTCGATTTTCGGGTACGCGAGAACCTGACCGCCCAACCGACGCCAGCCTGCCTGCCACTGGTGTACCCGGGCAATCTACGCAACGGTGAGGTCCTCTGGCCCCGCTCAATGGGCAAAGCGCAAGGCTTCGAAATCCGCCGCGAAGAGGACCACAGGGCACTCATGCCCGAGGGCTGCTACGTACTCGTCAAGCGTTTCTCAGCAAAAGAGGAGCGCCGGCGGATCGTAGCGGCAATGTGGACACCGGAACGCAACGGCAACGTTCCAGTGGCTTTCGAGAACCATCTGAACGTCTTCCACACCAGAGGTTACGGGCTGGACTTCGACGTCGGTTGGGGCCTGTGCTTATGGCTCAACAGCACAGTCGTGGACCGCTATTTCCGCACCTTCTCCGGCCACACCCAGGTCAACGCCACTGACCTCAGATCACTGCGCTACCCCGACGCCGAGACCCTGCGCTACTTGGGGCAAACAGTCGGCACCCTGCCAGACCAAAAAGAATTAGACACCCTGGTGGACAGCGTACTGGGTGACAAGGTGACCGCATGAACGATGAAACATATGCACGAGTTGAGGACGCGCGGTTGCTGTTAGAATTTCTCGGTTTGGACGCTGAGCGGTCAAACGAGCGATCTGCCCAAGTGCTACTAGCCTTGCTCCAGATGGCACCAATGACGCCATGGGCTGACGCCGAGGCACCACTCCTGGGAACCAGGGCGATCATGGACTGGATCAGGGACGAGTACGGCACCGACTACGCACCCAACACTCGTGAGACAATTCGCCGATTCACACTGCACCAGTTTGTGGACGCTGCCTTGGTGGTTGAGAATCCTGACGAACCGACGCGTCCCGTGAACTCTCCTAGGTGGTGCTACCAAGTATCGGAGCCCGCCCTGAGACTCATCCGAGTCTATGGCACTGACGAATTCCACCCGTTACTGGTGAAGTATCTTCAGGACGCACCGGGGTTGTCAGAGCAGTACCGCGCGGAACGACAGGGGCGGCGCATTCCAGTCACCCAACCGGACGGAAGTCCGGTCACTTTGAGTCCTGGCGGCCAGAACACATTGATCAAACAGATGGTCGAGGAGTTCTGCCCGGTCTATGCGCCCGGGGGCCACGTTCTGTACATCGGTGATGCGGACGAGAAATGGGCTGTCTTTCATGAGGAAGCCCTAGCCACCCTGGGTGTCGCCACTGATAAGCACGGCAAGATGCCCGACCTCATCGTGTACCTGCCCGACCAGAACTGGTTAGTGCTCATGGAGGCCGCATCCACTCATGGCCCGGTCGACGGTCAACGGCACTCAGAACTGGCATCACTATTCGCCGGATCAACCGCAGGACTGGTATACGTGTCGTGTTTCCCATCAAGGGCCATCATGCGCAAATACCTCACCCTGATCTCTTGGGAAACCGAAGCCTGGTGCGCCGAAGACCCAACCCACCTCATTCACTTCAACGGTGAACGGTTACTGGGCCCATATGCGTGACCGGAGAAGACTCATTGACAGTGACTCGGACGAATATGGAGAAACCAACATTAGGTCTTAATTCACTCTACTCGTCTGGTCTATCGCCCGGTTGGTACGTCGCCTCCGCTGAGTCTGAATTCTTCTGCTGTCGGTTCAACCGTGTACTCCACAATATGTACGTTTGTCGCCTTGAGGGCATCGAGAACCTGGGATGGGGACACACGGAAAAATTCACGATGAGCGTTGATCTTGTTCAGTCGTTGCTCGAAGAATGTATGGTGCAGTGAAGTTTCGACTTCCACAGCGTTTTCAGCGAAGAAGAGGGCATGGACATCGAACCGGAATGGAACTGACGCTCCTCCAAGCTCTCGTACCCTGTCCATCGGGTCAAGACGACGCGTCATTCCAATCTTGACTACATCAGGACCGAAAGCCCCAACATTGGAAATGACGTACACATAACCAGCTTTGATGTTCGCTACCCTGAAGTCCACGTCGGCCATGGCTTGATCCACATCAGAGATCTTGGACTCCAAGTCGGCGATGCCCGCTAGATCACCACGTTGTTTCATTGCTTCCACCGCGTTCACGTAGTGCTGGCGTTCCTTCTCGAGCCGGTTGTGCTCTGCCTGAAGTTCTCTTTCTGCTTTATCTTGTTCCCTCTGCTCAGCCCTGCGCACACGCTCCATTTCCTTCTCACGTTGAACAGCGTCGAGATAGCGAGCAGCGAGGGAAAGTTCTCGTGAGCGCAGCCGGTGATAGGTCGGGGTGATGCGCAAGCTGATCATCTCTCCATTTTTCTGGACTAGTTGCACAGCCTTGTCCAACCGAGTTTGGGCCGTCTGTAGGTTTCCTGCTCGCACTGCCTTGATGCAATTCTCGGCTTCGGAGTTGTAGTACGCCAGCATCGCCTTTCTCAACTGGTCGACAAACTTCCTGCCCTGAGGTAAAGAGTTATTAAATGTGAAACCGGTGCTCGCAGTCGTGGCTTGCCCATCGGAAATGGCGTACTTGATCTCTTGTCGTACGGCGGCGAGGTCGGCTGAAAGATCCGCAGATGCTTCAGCGGGATGCTCGAAGTCGTACAACCCGACTTCCTGGAGATCGTAAGTTTGTCGGACGTTGGCAACCTGCGACTGAATCGTAGCAAGCTCTACTTTCGCAGCTTCTATTTGTCTGTCGATCATGCCCAAGGCCTCGCGGGCTTTGGCTGCGGCTTCTTGCCCCTGTTTGGCGATCACCTCGACTCCCTCGCGAGCTTGAGCCATGGACTCTCGCCCCTGTTTGGCGATCACCTCGACTCCCTCGCGAGCTTGAGCCATGGACTCTCGCCCCTGTTTGGCGATCACCTCGACTCCCTCGCGAGCTTGAGCCATGGACTCTTGTCCCTGTTTGGCGATCACCTCCAACTCCTCACGAGCCTTGGCAATGGCTTCTTGTACCTGTTGGTAGTCCATTCCGCCTAGCTTCTCAAGAGTTGCTTGAAGCTCATCAGCTCGTTTGCGCGCCCCTATGAACGGAGTCTTGCCCGATTGACTTTGCTGAGGCCGGGATGTCGGTGTTTGAGAAGGCTGCTGATTCGCAGCTACCGGTGCCTGACTAGGCTGCTGACTCTGAGGTGTCTGTGAATAGGATGGCTGCTGACTCTGAGGTGCTGGGGCTTGAGAAGGCTGCGGCCGCAGGGGTTGGGTGTACGGAGTCCACTGAGTGCCGTCCCACCACCGTACCTGGGAGGGATTCTGGGGATCCGGGTACCAGTTGGCAGCGTAACCCCGGGATTGTTGTGTCATAGCGATATCATAACTCACCAGTCCTGGGGAGGCCTGTGCGTACCTCCTCACCTTGCTTAATCCCAGCGGAGGTGTGCTGATCGCGTTGACCTGACCACGATTCACCGTTCAGCAGAGCACATCGTCGAGAAGCCCACCGGTGATCATTCTCCGAATCCTTCAAGAAAGTGATCTACGTTTTCGGCGATAGGTTGCCCTCCTCCCTTGATTCCACCGCGCCGGGCCAGGATGGCGTTCATCCGATGGTGAGATCATCGGCTCACTCCATCAGGTGGGCACCCAAACGGCTGTCGCGACGAAGCCATCGGAGAGGCACCAACGAGCTTGCCAGGTGGGTGGGGGGATTTCTGGGGGGACTGGGCGGGTCACGTGGAGGTCGCAGTGGCCGTTGGGGTGGAGGTGGACGGTGGCTTCTCGGAATTCTAGGGGGGTGTGCGTTAACGGGTACCAGGCCTTGTAAAGGCTTTCTTTTAGGCTGAAGAGGACCTTGTCCCAGGGGGTTTCGGGGGATTGAGCCACGAGGGACTCGATACTTGTTCGTTCTTGGGGGGTGGTGATTCGGGTTAGGACGCCTTCGGGGAGGGACTGGGCGGGTTCGGCGTCTATTCCTAGGGTACGCACGAGTTCGGTTCGTGCTACTGCGGCGGCTCGGAAGCCTCGACAGTGGGTCATGGAACCAACAACATGGTCGGGCCAGAGGGGGCAGCCCTTGGGGTCCTGGAGGATAGCAGCTTCGCCGACACCTAGAGTTGTCAAGGCGGCTCGGGCACAGGAACGTACTGTTGCGTACTCCATCTGCCTGGAGATTGATGCTGAAGACACTGGGCCAAGTTCGCCGGGCCACACGGTGTCGATGCTGACATCATCGCTGCGCTCGACCAGCACGACTCCTGGGGGGAGAATACGATCCATCATGCTTGTTACCGAGTCCCAGCACGGCAAGGCGGATCAGCACACAGATAACTCATGAGTACGTGAGCCTACGACCCCTCAGTCCTGACCGTCAACGAATCTTGGTATCGTCCGAGGGCTTCCTCGACGATGTTGAGCATGTAGGTGATAAACGGGGAGGCTTCGATGTGATCGCCGTGGGAGGCTTGCAGGGCTTGGTAGTAGCCGTCTTGGTGTTCGTAGACCACTGCTTCGGTGGGGATCCAGGCCAGGACCGGGGTCCAGCGGCTGAGGAGCAGGGTCTGCCACAGCCGGCCGATGGGGCCGTTGCCGTCCTGGAAGGGGTGGATGAATTCGATCATGTGGTGGGTCGCACACGCGACGACAAGCGGATGGACATCCGTGTTCAGCGCCCACTCAAGCAGTTGTTGGACGCCCTCGGCGATCAGGGCCGGGTCGGCGCCGGTGTGGACCAGTGAGTTGTCACAGTCCACGACCTCGACGTTGTCAGTACGGTACATACCCGACTGAGCAACCAATCCAGCCGTCATCATGGCGTGCGCACGCAGGAAGGACTCACTGTCGTACGGGTCCAAGGTATCCAATTGTTGGTACGCGACCCAGACATTGCGCACGTCTTCGATGTCGCGTTCATCGGAATCGGGGACCTGCGAACCGACGATCTGGGACACCTCATCCTCGGTCAGGCGATTGCCCTCCAGGGCCACCGACGCGCGCACTGACGCGATCCGGCAGTTCTGCCGTACCTCATCGAGATTCGCGGCCTGTTTTTCCGCTGCCTCAACCGCCTCAACGACTGTGTTGATCCGAATGACCTGGGGACCCCATGCAGGCTGTTCGACGAAGAATGATTTCATGGTTTCTCCTCACACCATATCGTCAGCCTACCCGAATCGTGTCTGCGTGATACAACATATCCCCACGTGCCTGGAAACAAGGACTACTGTACGGAAAGGCGAGCGGCCCGAAGATGGATGGGGCCAACCTCCTGTTATCGGGCCGCTCACCGAACCAGTGGTGTGGGTTCCCAGGGAGGGACACACCCGGGAACC